>SAMEA104315429__coassemble_606_pt1 | contig 24870 bp, 21 predicted proteins | sample SAMEA104315429__metabat2_high_PE_036 | metagenome-assembled genome bin SAMEA104315429 (sample SAMEA104315429) | gut metagenome | biome: Monkey gut; feature: monkey-associated habitat; material: faeces | place: China | collected 2013 | reverse complement strand
GATGATAGTCCAAAAAGTTTTCCATCAGTCGGAATCAACTGGTATCCTGGCCATATGGCTAAGACTAAAAGAGAGATAAAAGAAAAGATAGATTTAATAGATATAGTATTTGAAGTAGTTGATGCTAGAATACCATATTCTTCTAAGAATAAAGAGATTGAAGAAATGACTAAAGGTAAACCTAGAGTTATTGTTATGACAAAAATAGACTTATGTGATAATGATAAAACTAATAAATGGATTAAATATTATGAAGATAGGGATTATATCGTAATACCAATAGACCTAATTAATAATCCTAATACTAAGATTATATTTGATAAGATTAAACCTTTAATTGACGAAATAAACAATAAAAGAAAAAGTAAAGGCCTAAAAGAAAGAAAAGCTAGAATACTAATAATGGGTGTACCTAATGTAGGTAAATCCACTTTAATAAATAGACTAGTAGGCAGAAAAGCCACTAATGTCGGTAATAGACCTGGTGTTACCAAAAATCTAGAATGGATTAGAATTAATGATAAAGTAGAATTATTAGATACCCCAGGTATACTATGGCCTAAGTTAGATGAAGAAGAAGTAGCATATAACTTAGCCAGTATGACTGCAATTAAAGAAGAAGTATTAGATAGTGAAGATATTGCAATATATATAATAAAAAAAATGCTTAATGACTATCCCGATAGTATTAAAAATAGATATAGTATTACCAATATCAATGATATAGTAGACATCTTAGATGAAATAGGCAAGAAAATAGGAGCCATTCGTAATAATGAAACAGATTATGATAGGGTATACAAAAGAGTAATAAAAGATCTTCAAGATGGTTACCTAGGTAAAGTTACATTTGATAATATAAATTAAAAAAAGTATAGAAATAAAAACTCTATACTTTTATCTTATTATTTTATCTAATATACCATAAGATATAATACTCATAATAATACTAGCGAGTATTACACCTAGGAATATAGCAATAGAAGATTTCTTTTTATCTAGTCTTAGAAGTACAGCAAGTCCAGCCCCTGTCCAAGCACCAGTTCCAGGAAGTGGAATACCCACAAATAGAAGTAGTCCTAAATATCCATACTTTTCAATTTGTGCTTTTTTAGACAATATCTTTTTTTCTAATTTAACAACAATTTTTTCAGTAGTTTTAAATTTTTTAAGCCAATTAAATATCTTGTCTAAGAATATAAGAACAAATGGAATAGGTAAACAATTACCAATTATGCTTATAATATAAGCAGGTATAAAGTCCATTCCTATAATCGAAGCAGCAAGTAATCCTCCTCTTAATTCTAATATTGGTAACATTGAAATAACAAATACAGCAATTTCTTTACCAATACCACTACCAAATAAATCAATAATCTTTTGTACTATTTCTTGCACTTTATCATTCCTCTCATTTTTTTATTATATCATTAATATTTAAATATGTAAATCAAATAATTTTTCTATTTTACATTAACAGAAAGTCTTTTGTTTTTAAAAAGCCCAAAATATCTTGAAAAAACCATAAATTTATAGTAAACTTGTTATAGAGTAATTGAAGGGAGTATTTTATTATGCTAAAAAAAATAGTACACAATAAATATTTAATTATAATATTCATACTAATATTTATATTATTAATAGCTACAGGAACTTATGCTTGGCTTACTTGGTCTAGTTCTGATTCCACGAGAATGATTTTAACAGTAGGAGAAGCAGCAGATGTTGTATTTGATGAAGGAAATAGCATAAATGCCGTAGATTTATCTCCTGTATTTACACCAAGAGATGGAAAAAATACAACATTTTCCATCATCAAAAACAAAAATGCATTGAGTACTAACATTGGATATACCATAAGTTTAAATATATCAAGTATATCAGAAGAGTTAAAAAGTAATAACTTTAAATATGTTCTAACAAAAGATGGAACTGAAGTTACTTCTGGAAACTTTTCTGTTGCAAGTGCTAATAGTACAATTAATATTTACAGTGATACTTTAAGTGCCAGTAGGGTAGATTATGAATTTATAATCTATATAGATGGTAATGTTGAAAATAATACCAATATGATGAATAAAAAGCTTACAGGGACAATTAATGTAACCATTAGTGAGTAAGATTATAGCATGATTAATAGAAAAACTAAAATTAAAAAGTAATAAAGAAAGAAAAGAGGTAATAAAAATGAATGAACAAGAAATGATGATTAACGAAAAAATTAGAAAGAGAGAGAAAGTAGATACAATAATTGCTTATATATTATTAATATTTTTACTTGGTGCAATATTATTTATTTTATATTTAAAATTTATAAAAAAGGATGACACTACCACTCCAGAAGAACATACTAATAATTATATAACACTAAATGATATTTCTAATAGTCTTAATAATAGTACTCTAGCCAATAGATATTCAAATGATAATGTAATCTTTAGTTCTAAAGTAAATGGTACTACATTAGTGATAGATTATAAAAAAGATGATAAATTAATTAATTTAAATGTTAATGCCATAGGTACAGAACTAGAGTTTACTATGAATGATGATAACAGACTAGTCGCAGAGGATATCTATAAAGAAGTAGCTAATATAATATGTGTATATTATAAAAATACTGAAGACGCCTGCAGAAATACTCTAAGTAAAGTAGATGAAAATAATCCTATTAATGGTATAAGATATGTTACTTCAGACAATAATATACTTGTATATGTAAATACAACAAAGAGTATAGATATAGAAAATATTGATACTTATACTGCCGTTACTAAAGTAGATTTATCTAAAGAAAATTATATATTAAAATTAGATACTGAAGTGATAGATAATATAAAAATAGAAAAAAATGATACATCAATTTCCTTCACAGGAAATATAACTACCACTAGTGAAAATAAAAATATGTCCGTTACAGTAACTCTATATGGAGATAATGATACTAAGTTAACTGAAGAAAAGTATGAGTTTAATGATACTAATAAATTAGAAGAAAATAAAGAATTTAAAGTAGAATTTGCTTTAAATGATACTTTAACTTTAGACAGTATTAAAACATATAGCATAAGTATAGAAAAATAATAGAAAAATAAGGTGACTAATATGAGTGTACATATTGAAAGTAATAAAGACGATATAGCGGAAACTGTGTTAATGCCTGGTGATCCCAAAAGATGTGAATATATAGCTAGAAAGTTCTTAGCAAATGCAAAGCTTATTAACAATGTTAGAGGAATGACTGGCTACACAGGATATTATAAAAGTAAAAAAATAACAGTGTTTCCATCAGGAATGGGTAATCCTAGTATGGGAATATACTCTTATGAATTGTTTAAAGACTATGATGTAAATAATATAATTAGAATTGGAACCATGGGAGCATATACTAATTTAAATTTAAAAGACATAATATTAGTAACAAGCTCAGTTACTAATTCTAATTATGGCAAATTTTTATGTAATTATCCAAACATTAATATTAATGGCAGCATTGAATTAAATAATGCCATAGAGGAGACTGCGACTAAAATGGATATAAAAATTAACAAGGGAAATATATACTCATCAGATGTCTTTTATGAGCAGAATAATGATTTCAAAGATAAGGTAAGTAAATACTCAGTACTAGGAGTAGAAATGGAATCATTTGCTTTATTTACTAATGCCAAATTACTTAGTAAAAGAGCTAGTACCATTTTAATGGTAAGTGACAGCTTTTTATCAAGTGATAAGTTATCTAGTCTAGAAAGAGAACAAGGTCTTGATAATTTAATAACTTTAGCTTTAGAAACCTGTTTAAAAATATAAAACTAGGATATAATATAGGGGAAGAGGTGAATTATGAATATTGAATCACATAATATGGGAGCATATAACCTACATTTTATTAAAACAAATAAATTTAAAACAATATCAGTAGATGTTAACTTTTATCGTGCGATAAAAGAAGATGAAATCACTAAAAGAAACCTATTAAAGATGATATTACTAGATTCCAATAATAATTATAAAACCGAAAGAGAACTAATCATAGAAAGTGAAAGACTATATGATATAAAAATATCTTCCGGTATATCTAGAATAGGTAAATTTAGTGATTTATCATTTCAAACCAAATTTTTAAATGAAAAGTATACCGAAGCAGATATGAATAAAGAATCAATTATCTTTTTCCTAAGTCTAATATTTGATCCTTATGTAAAAGAAGGTAGATTTATTAATATCGATAAACAAAAGAATAGACTATATCAAGAAATAAATAGCCTTAAAGATAATAAAATTAAATATTCTATGTTGAAATTAATGGAAAAAATAAAAGATAAACCATATTCATATAACCCTTATGGTCAAAAAGAAGATTTAGATGATATAACAGGTAAAGAATTATATGACTATTATAAGAAAGTAATAAGTGAAGATCAAATAGACATCTTTGTATTAGGAGACTTCTCCTCTAATGAGATGAAGGAAATATTTAAAGAATATTTTAAAGTAAATACTTTTAAAAAAGAAAATAAAAATCTTATAATTCCAGAACTAGTTCCAAGAAAGAGAATAGTAAAATATCACGAGTATGACAAAGTTAGTCAGTCCCAATTAGTACTACTATGTAGTTTAAATAATTTAACTGACTTTGAAAGAAAATATACTATAAAATTATATAGTGAAATACTCGGAGGGTCTTCTAGTTCAGTACTCTTTAGTAGAGTTCGTGAGGATAAAGGCTACTGCTACTACATAAATTCAGGTGTAAAGGCTTATGATAATATTCTTCTAATTAACTCTGGAGTAGAAAAGAAAAATATTGAACCCGCTATTAAATTAATTAGAAGATGTTTAAAAGATATAAATAATGGTAAAGTATCAGATGAATTAATAGAGTCATCTAGAAATACTATTTTATCCTCAATTAAAGCATCATCAGATACTCCGATGGGTATAATAAACACAGCATTATCTAGAGTACTTGTGGGTTCAGATGATATGGAAGAAAGAATAAATAATTTTAGTAAAATTACTAAAGAAGACATAATAAAAGTAAGTAAGAAAGTTAGTCTTCATACCATTCTTACTCTAGAAGATAAGGAGGAAGAACATGAAGAAGATTAGAATTAAAGGTGTAGAAGAAGATATCTTTTATGAAAAATTAGATAACGGACTAGAAGTATACTTATATACAAAAGATACAGTTCATTCTAATTATGTTACTTTTACTACTAAATATGGTTCAGTATATAACGAGTTTGTACCAATAAATAGTGATAAAATGACCATTTTTCCTAAAGGAATAGCCCATTTTTTAGAACATAAAGTGTTTGCCCAGAAAGAAGATCCACAACCAATGGAATTCTTTGCTAGAAGTGGAGCAGTCTGTAACGCCTATACAACATTTAAAAATACAACATATTTGTTCTATGCTACCGAGTCATTAAAAGAAAATATAGAATATTTACTAGATTATGTTCAAAATATCTATCTAACTGATGAATCAATAGAAAATGAAAAAGATATAATATCCGAAGAAATTCATATGTATGATGATAGACCAATGAGTATTCTTGAAGAAAAAATAAGAAAGAATACTCTAAAAACTAATCCATATAAAGATAGTATTATTGGTACTACCAAAGATATAAGAAGTATAACAAAAGAAGATTTAGAGACTTGCTATCATACTTTTTATCATCCTTCCAATATGTTTATGGTTATTACAGGTAATTTTGATCCAGAAGAAATAATGAATGCTATTAAAGAAAATCAAAGAAAGAAAGAATTTTCTAGAGAAGGTATTATCAAGATAAAAGAATTTACTGAAGAAGATAATGTAGTCAAAGAAAAAGAAATAGTTAAGGTAGAAACTAATATACCTAAAATAGCTTATACTATAAAATTACCAGTAAAAGATATTAAGCTTACCAGAAGAAAATTACATTTATATTTATATATCTTATTTACTATTCTTTTTGATGAAACATCAGAGTTTGATGAGACATTAAAGAAAGATGATATTATTAATAATACTACTTATGTTAATTTAATTAACTGTGATACCCATATTTTAATATCACTTATGAATGAAACTAATAAGTATGATGACTACATTAACAAAATAAAAGATAAATTAAATAATATAGAGATAAATGAAGAAGACTTTAATAGAAAGAAAAAAGTACTTATAAGTAATGAAGTATTTGCTTATGAAAATGCTGAAGCAGTAGGAGATATCATTATTGATAATATTATTTATAATAAACATTTAGAGGATAATCCTATTGAGATAATTGATAGTTTAAATATGAAAGAATTTTTAGAATTAATAAAGAAAATAGATATAAATAACACTTCATTAGTTATACTAAAAAAATAATATATTCACTCTAAGCTTATAATCTTAGAGTGCTATTTTTAGCCTAAGGTCTAAAAATAATTCATTTTATTGTATCATATATAAGCAAAAGAATATATACTTAGTATCATTTATTACTAAGTCTAAACTAAAAAATATCAATAATAAATATAGTTAAAAATAGATAAAATATGTAAACTAATAAAAAATAGATTTAAAAAAAGATAAAAATATGCTATTATTATAATAAGGATGGGATGATATGAAGAAAATATTATCAAAATTAGATAAACCATTATTAATAATAACTATTATCTTTTTTATTTTTGGTCTTATAATGATACTTAGTGCTTCATCTATGGAATCATATATGCGATATAATTATAGTCCATATCATTACTTTGTTAGACAAGCTATATTTTTGGGAATAGGATTAATTACTTTTTTCTTTGCAATTATATTTCCTACTAAAAATTATAAAAAATTAGATAAAGTACTACTAGGTATAATAATATTAGCTCTAGTAGGATTAATATTCTATGGGCATGTTGCTAACCAAGCGGTCAGTTGGTATAAAATAGGACCATTTGCTATTCAACCTTCTGAATTTGCTAAAATAATAATAATAATATATCTAGCAGTTTATTACTCAAAAAATAAAGATAAATTAGACAATCAATGGAATATAATTAAACCAATGATATTTGTTGTCATAATAGCGGTATTAGTAGCCTTACAACCAGATATGGGAACTGCTGTTATAATTGGTTTAATAGCCCTTGCTATGTTCTATGCTGCTCCTATGGAAAAGAAAAGTAGAAGTATCTTTAATAAAATCTTTATCGGAGGTATTCTTCTCGTAGTCCTAATTCTCGTAGTCGCAGGAGGTAAATTTCTTCAGTCATATCAATTAGATAGATTTAATTATTTTAATCCTTGTGATAGATATCAAGAAAAAACCGGTTATCAGTTATGTAATAGTTTTATAGCTTTTAAAAATGGTGGTATAAAAGGCCAAGGACTGGGAGGTTCTACTCAAAAGTATTTATATTTACCAGAATCCTATACTGACTTTATATTTCCTATTATTGTAGAAGAATGGGGCTTAATAGTGGGTATAATCATAATCTTAATATATATGTTTGTATTATTTAGAATAATTCAAATAGCACGAAGAGCAAGTAATTTAAAAAACAGTCTAATATGTTATGGAGTATTTGTTTATTTGCTTCTTCATATAATGATAAATTTACTCGGAGTAACAGGAGTAATACCATTAACTGGAGTACCACTTCCATTTCTATCCTATGGAGGTTCATATACAATATGTTTAATGATAGCTTTAGGTTTAGTACAAAGAGTATCAATAGAAACAAACATCCAAAAGCAAAAAGAATTAAAAAAACTATCATAACATAGACCTTAGGCTATGTTATGCCTCTTAAGACCTTAGGCTTAAGAGGAAATAAATAAAAAAATAAACAAAAAGAAAAGAAAATATATACAATTCTTTCTTTTTTTGTTATAATTAAATTGTATCATTTTAGGGAGAGTCGATATCATGAAAAAAATATACACTTCAATAGATATTGGATCCGATACAATTAAGTTTGTCGTGGGAGAATATTTCAAAGAAAAAGTAAATATATTATATGCTCACGAAGAAAAAGCAAAAGGAATAAGAAAAGGTTTAATTGTCGATCCTAATTTAGCTATTAATGCTATCAAAGATGGAATTAAAGTAGTTAACAATTATTTAGGTATTAATATAAAAAAAGTAGTCGTAGGAGTTCCTGACTATAATGCAAAGTTTATGTTTGTAACAGGAAGTACTAATATAATAGATGAAGATGAACTTATTACTACTGAAGATATAAACAAAGTAATAAAAGAATCAGTATATTCTAAAATAGCTCAAGACTACGAATTAATAACAGTAGTACCATTAACATTCCTAATAGATGGAAAACCAGAAGTAAAGCCATGTGGTAAGACTGGAAAAGTTCTAGAAGTTAAAGGAATAATGGTATCTGCTCCTAAAAAGAATATTTATTCGGTACTATCTATTATGGAAGGTGCAGGACTAGAAGTTGCAGATATTACTATATCAGGTATTGGAGACTACTATGAAGTAAGAAATAATACTTTAGATAAGAAAGTAGGAGCTATCATAAATATAGGACATGAAACTACTAATGTATCAGTATATAATAAAGGTTGCATTATGAATACTGAAACTATACAACTTGGTGGTATTAATGTAGATAAAGATTTAGCTTACATGTTTAATATAAATGTTTTTGATGCTAGAGTTATTAAAGAAAAGTTTGCCTCTAGTCACAAGAGATTTATAGCTTTAAATGATGTATACACAGTAAAGAATACTGCAGGTGAAGAAATAAAACTAAATCAAATTGAAGTTACTGAAATAGTAATGGATAGAATAGTAGAAATATTAAATCTAGCCCGCAAGCAAATATTACTATTGACAAAACAAAACATTTCTTATATAGTAATAACAGGAGGATTAACTGAAATAAGGGCATTCAAAAATTTAGTATATGAAATTTTTGGAAAAGATGTTATAATATATACAGAAGATACTCTTGGAGCAAGAAATAACAAATACACTACAGCAGTAGGTATGATAAAATATTTTGCCGATAAGATGGAAACTAGGGGGAAAGAGTACTCAATGGTAGATAGAGAAGATGAAGAACTTCTTATCAATCCAAATAATAAGAATAAAAAGGACAGAACAAAGATCACCAAAATATTTGGAAATTTTATTGGTACTAAGGAGGATTAAAAATGAATAATATGTTTGGTTTAGAAATGGATCAGTTAGCAAAAATAAAAGTAATTGGAGTAGGTGGAGGCGGTTGTAACGCTGTCAATAGAATGATAGAGTCTGGCTTAAAAGGCGTTGAATTCATTGTAGCAAATACTGATCTTCAAGTATTAAATAATTCTTTAGCCCCAATAAAATTACAAATAGGTAGAGAATTAACCGATGGACTAGGAGCTGGTGCTAATCCAGAAATAGGTAGAGAAGCTGCTCTTGAGTCTAAAGCAGAAATAGAAGAAGCAATTAAAGGTGCTGATATGATATTCATAACTTGTGGTATGGGAGGTGGAACTGGTACCGGTGCTGCTCCTGTTATCGCAGAAATATCACAAGATTTAGGAGCATTAACCGTAGGTATAGTTACTAAACCATTTAGTTTTGAAGGAAAGAAGAGAATGAGTCAAGCCGTATCAGGACTTGATGAATTAAAAAAACATGTCGATACCTTAATCGTAATACCTAATGATAGACTAAGAGAATTAATTGATAAATCTACCCCAATGCTTGAAGCATTTAGAGAAGTAGATAATGTACTACATAGAGGTGTACAATCAATATCTGATTTGATTGCTGTATCAGGATTAGTTAACCTAGACTTCGCAGATGTTAAAGCCGTTATGAAAGATAGAGGAAATGCTCTAATTGGTATAGGCGTAGGATCAGGTGAAAATAGAGCAGTAGAGGCCGCTAAACAAGCTGTATCATCACCACTATTAGAAACATCAATAAATGGTGCTACAGATGCTATAATCAATGTTACAGGAGGTGCTTCACTTACTTTATTTGAAGTAGAAGAAGCTGCTGAAGTGATTAGAACTGCTGCTAATACAGATATCAATACTATCTTTGGAGCAGTAATAAACGAAAATCTAAATGACGAAGTAATAGTTACTGTTATAGCAACAGGATTTGAAAATCAAAGTGAACCACTATATCATAGTTTTGATTCTACTAGAAGAGAAGATCTTTATAGAGAAGCAACTGACGATATGGATAATGATTTAGATATTCCACCATTCTTAAGAGATAGAGATTTTTAAAGACATTCTAATATGTCTTTTTTCTTTCTTTACCAATTAACTATAAGTTAACTTTCTAGACAAATTTTTTTATTCTGCTATAATTATACTAGGATGTGATATTTATGATAGAGTTAGAAAATATCGATGGAGTTGGCCCTAAAACCAAGGAACTATTAAATAAACTTAAAATTAATGATGGTGAAGATTTATTATATTATTATCCATATAGGTATGATGTAATAAAAAGAACAGATATGAGTATTTTAAATGATGGTGACAAGATTATTATTGATGGTATAGTAGAGGGACAACCAACAGTTATATTTATTAATAAGAGTTTAAAGAAACTGATATTTAGAATTAATACTGGAACGATGATAATTAACATTACAGTATATAATAAAGTATATTTACATCAAGAATTAAAGTGTGGTAAAGAGGTTACTATAATTGGTAAATATCATAAACTTAAGAATACGATAGTGGCTTCGGATGTTAGATTTGGTCTTTTGCCTCCAGGAGCTAAGATAGAACCTATTTATTATACTACCGAAGGTTTAACTATAAAGCAAATATCTAAGTTTGTATCCTATGTACTTAATAACGATGAATACCATGTTCATTCTTTAATACCAACATATCTCGAGGATAAATATAATTTACTTTCTAAGAAAGATGCTATATATAATGTTCATATACCTGAAGACATTGTTACTTTAAAGAAGGCAAGGCAAAGAATTAAGTATGAAGAGTTATTTATGTATATGTTAAAGATTAGGTATTTAAAACAAAAGATAGAATCTGATGATACTGCGATAGAGAGAGTACTTGATTATGATAAGATTAATAACTTTATTGATAATCTACCATATAAACTTACTTTAGATCAAAGTAGTAGTATTAAAGAGATACTTAAAGATTTAGAATCTAAGAAGAGAATGAATAGATTACTTCAAGGAGATGTTGGTTCTGGTAAAACAATAGTGGCTTTTACTGCAATATATGCTAATTATTTATCTAAGTATCAATCTGCTTTAATGGCTCCTACTGAGATATTAGCGGGCCAACACTATGAAGATGCTCTTAAGATATTTAGTAAGTATAAACTTAAAATAGCACTTCTTACTTCTAGTACTAGTGCTAAAGATAAGAAAGAAATATATGATAATCTAGAGCTTGGTAAAATTGATTTAATTATTGGTACGCAAGCTTTAATTCAAGATAAGGTTAAATTTAAGAAACTAGGTCTTGTTGTAACTGATGAACAGCATCGCTTTGGAGTAAATCAGAGAAATTCTTTTAAAGGAAAGGGTATTAGTCCAGATGTACTATCTATGAGTGCTACTCCTATTCCAAGAAGTTATGCTTTAACTATATATGGTGATACTGATGTATCTTCAATTAAAACTAAACCTATAGGTAGAAAAGAAGTTATTACATACTTTAAGAAAGAAAAAGATATTACTGAAGTATTAGAAATGATGAAGAAAGAACTTGATAATAATCATCAGATATATGTAGTGGCTCCAATGATTGAGGGAGATGAAGAAAACTTAGAGTCTGTTAAAGATTTAGAGGAGAAAATGAATAAGGCCTTTGGTAAGATAAGTAAGATTGGTATTATTCATGGTAAACTTGATAATAAAGAGAAGAATAAAGTAATGAATGACTTTGAAAATAATAAGATTAATATATTAATATCTACGACAGTTATTGAAGTTGGTGTTAATGTACCTAATGCTTCAATGATAGTTATATTTAATGCTAATATGTTTGGTTTATCTACATTACATCAATTAAGAGGTAGAGTAGGAAGAAGTGATATTCAAAGTTATTGTGTTTTAGTGGCTAAAGAATCTGAAGAGAGACTTCGTCTTTTAGAAAAGACTTCTGATGGTTTTGAAATTAGTGAATATGATTTTCAAAATAGAGGAGAAGGAGATTTATTTGGTATTAAACAAAGTGGTGAATTAGTACTTAAGATGGCTAATATTAGAAGGGATTTTAAGATGTTATTAAAAGCTAAAGAGGATGCTGAAGAGTTTATTAATATATTATTTACTTTTGAATCTAATCCAGAATATGAGCCTATACTTAATGAATTAAAAAAGATTGAAGACCTAGATTAATTGGTATATGAAAAATATTTTTAAATAAATTTTTAAAAAAGTATTGTAATTTATTTAAAAATATATTATGATTAATATGTCATAGAGATATGACCACACGCTACGAAATAAAATGTAGGTGTGATATAACCAAAACCCCCTGAAGATAGGTCGAGAGACCTATCGCTTTTTGTATATATCCTCTTAAGCCTATAGTTTTAAGAGGCATAACATAGCCTAAGGTCTATGTTATGAAGTATTTATGTGATATAATATATGTGGAGGAATGAATATGGAGAATAAATTTAATTTAACTAATGGAAAAGTGCTAATCTAGAAGGAATAGGCGTTACTTATCCAGAAACACAGGCTATATATGATGGTGGTATTGTAAATGGTTTAACTTTAGATAGTATAATAGCCATAAATAATTTAAAATATGTTTGGCAGTTTATTTTAGAAAATGAAGGAATTGATTATGATTTTAAGGCATTATGTCATTTACATAAGTTAACTTGTGATAAGTTAGTGTTAGATAATAATTTAGGCAAGTTAAGAACTACCCCAGTTAATATTGGAGGTACTAATTGGAAACCTATGTTTCCTATAGAAAGTCAAATCAAAGAAGAATTAGATGAAATACTTAATCAAAAAGACAAAACTAAAACTGAAATAGCAATAGAAATTATGTTATGGATTACGCGAGGACAAATGTTTATAGATGGTAATAAAAGAGTTGCTATGTTATTTGCTAATAAAATAATGATAGATAATGGCTGTGGTATTATTACTATTGCCCAGGAAAATCAACCGATGTTTTATGAAAAATTAATTAAATACTATGAAACAGGTGATAATAAAGATTTAAAAGAGTGGCTTTATGAAACTAGTATTGATGGTATTAATTTATAATTAGAGTAGTCTAATCATCAGAAGGTGTGAAAAATAGTTTATTTAAAAAAATTTACATTATTAGATGAAATCCAAGAACATAATATTGAATTTAATGAAGAGAGAAGAAACATATTTAATAATTATTATCCACTTCATTTATTTTCATCAAAATCATTTAAAGAGATAAATTTTGATAAAATAACAATATTTTATGGTGGTAATGGTTCTGGTAAAACAACTCTTATAAATATGATTTCACAAAAATTAAATGCATCAAGGAAGTCGCCAATAGATAAAGGTTCATATTTTGATTTATATGTTGAACATTGTGATTATGAAATGTCTTTTGAACAACCAATGGAAATAAAATTAATTACAAGTGATGATGTTTTTGATTATTTAATAGATGTTCGTTCTATTAATGCAAATGTTAATAGACAAAAGGAAAGATTAAGTAAAGAATATTTAGATTATAAATTTAATAATAATGGTAACTCTTTTGATAATTATGATGAATTAAAAATGAGTTATGATAGTAAAAGAAAATCAATGTCTAAATTTGTTAGAGAAAGATTAGGTAATAATAATATAATTGAATGGTCAAATGGTGAATCTGCACTTATGTTTTGGGAAAGAGAGATAAAAGAAGATAGTATTTATATATTAGATGAACCAGAAAATAGTTTATCTGCGGAAAATCAATTGAAGTTAAAAAGGTTTATTGAAGACTCCACTAGATTTTATAATTGTCAATTTATAATATCAACACATTCACCATTTTTATTAAAACTAATGGATGCTAAGATTTATGATTTAAATGATACACCTGTTGTAACAAAAAAATGGACAGAACTATCTAATGTATTAGTATACTATAATTTTTTTAAACAATATGAAGAAGAATTTGATAAAAAATAAAATTATTGTGATATAATATTCTCGGCAGTGGTGATTGGAATTATTTCCTACTTTAACGAGTCGTTAAGGGACTAATTTATTTAAGATGATTTAATAGTAATACTCCAATGAACTTATCTACATTTCATGTAGGCGCTTCGCTATGCTACGCTTTGAGTTCATTTCCATATTACAATATCATGAGCACTGCGATAGTTGGGAGGTAGTAAAGATGTGGAAATACATAGGTAAAGAAGAATGTAATGAATTTTTACTATCTCTCAAATTGTTTAATTGTAAAGATAAAAAGAAATATTTGAATACCATTTATTCTATTAGTAATAATGTAGAAAATAATTATAAAATATATAAAATAAAAAAGAAAAATGGGAAATATAGAACGATATATGAACCAAATTCGCTTTTAAAGCATATTCAAAGGCAAATATTAGTAAAAATTCTTGATAATAAAGCAGTATCTAAATATGCAAAAGCATACCATAAGGGTATTAATTTGAAAGATAATGCTATTCCACATTTAAATAAAGAATTAATTTTAAAATTAGATATTAAAGATTTTTTTGAAAATATATCTTTTATAGATGTATATAATTCTTGCTTTTCAATAGAATATTTTCCTAAATCAGTAGGGATGATATTAACTTATTTATGTACTTATGATGATTATCTAATGCAAGGTGCTCCTACATCTGCATATATTTCAAATTTAGTAATGAAAGAGTTTGATGAAGTATTAGGGTTATGGTGTGAAGAAAATAATATATCGTATACAAGATATTCAGATGATATGACATTTTCAGGAGAATTTAATCCAAGAGAAGTTATAGTTAAAGTAAGAAAAATGTTATATAAATTAGGATTAGAATTAAATAATAAAAAAATACATATAATACATAAATCATCTAATCAAAATGTAACTGGAATAGTAGTTAATGAAAAAGTACAAGTTAGTGCAAAATATCGTAAAGAAATAAGACAAGAAATATATTATATAAGAAAATTTGGTTTAGAATCTCATTTAAAGAAAAGAAATATAGATATAGGAAAAGAAAAATATATAAATATACTATATGGGAAAATATTATATGTTCTTCAAATAAATAATAAAGATAATGAATTTAATGAATATAAGAAATTTATGAATAATTTTAAGAATAAATTTTAGGTGATAATATTTTGTGGTTCTATTGCTTTTTGTATATATCCTCTTAAGCCTGTAGTCTTAAGAGGCATAACATAGCCTAAGGTCTATGTTATGAAGTATTTATGTGATATAATATATGTGGAGGAATGAATATGAAAAATTATGAACTAGCGGAAGATGAAGTAATATTATTAACTACAGAAGTATATTATAATGATGTAGAAGATAAATTATTATTAACACTTACTTCAAAAAAAATAATAATTGAAAAGGTAGAAATTAAAAAAGTAAGTCTTTTAAAGAAAGAAGAAAATAAAAAAGTAATTAATATAGTAAATATTAGTGATATTAAGTTATATAATAATAAGGTACAAGTTCATCAAAAGAATACAGAAGTATACATACAAACTATTAAAAATAACTTTACTATTAAGTTTGATAATGCTATTGAAGCAGTAAAATTTGTTACTAAAGTTACTGATGCTGTAACAGGTACAACTATGTCTGATCGTGGCATAAAAAAGGTTAAAAATGCTTTTGATAAAGTAGATGATGTACTTGGATTTGATACTAGAGGTACAGTAAAAGGTGTTATAGAAAATGGTATTACTGGAACTCTATTAAAAGGAATAAAAAGAAAAGATAAGTAAAATAACTATAACTCTGCCGTTTATGAAATTGGTCAGTCGCGGCTGACCAATTAGAAAAAAATAATATAATATATATGATTTGTCGTTGCACTGGCGACCATATTAAATATAATTTGATGTATTATTAATTTAACGAAAGGAAGAGATATTAATGAAAATAAAATATGAAGCATCAAAGGAGATATTTAAATACTATAATGAATTAACTGTAATAAGCCAAAGACTTAAGAAGATAGAAAAAGGCGGTAATATAATTATAGTTAATCAAATAATTAGATGTATATTATGTATATTTGCATTTACATTCTATATTTTTATAGTTGGCAGAATAGAACCTACTATTTTTATTAATATTTTAAAATATTTATCAATATACTTTTTAGTATCCTATTTATCTTATATGATCATATTTATAAAGAAGTATAAAGTATTTAAAGATGGTAATGTTGGTGGTACATTAACTATAAATGAAAACACTATTACTGATGAATATGGCAAATGTAAAGTAGAATTAGAAATGGATCAAATATCAAGCATAATAATAGGGAAATATTCTGTAAATATAAATTTTAATACTCCAAAAACGAGATTTATATTTCCTATTCAATATAAAGATAAAATAGTTACTTCAATTAAAAAATATAAAGAAGATGTAAGAGTAATAGAATTATAATAAAATAGTGATAATTAATTTTATCGCTATTTTATTATAAGAAACTGACAAATAGGAATATTTTTGTTATAATATATGAAAAGAAATGAGTTGGTTATATGACCCATAAATTTGAAGCATTAATATATGCTATACTTTTTACTTTTTGGAGTGTTAGATTATATTATAAGTTATATGATAAAAAGATAAGAAAATATATACTTAGTATTGGAATATTAATTGTTTTTTGGATGTTAATAAGAATGACTAAAGGAGTAGTGGAGACTACTTTACTTGAAAGGATGTCTTGGTATTTGTATTATATACCTTTAATATTTATACCATCAATATTTTATATATGTTCTAGATCGTTATTAAATAAAATAAGTGAGAAAGAAAAAATAATAATATATGTAATATCCACAGTATTACTTTTAATGGTTTTAACTAATGATTTTCATGAGATAGTATTTATGTTTAATAATGGAATAGAAGACTATAATAATTATAAGCATAATATTGGCTACTATTTAATATCATTATGGATATTTGTTTCATTTGGTGGCGGTATGATAACGCTCGCAGTAGATAGATTAAAGATAAAGAAGGATATTAAAGCTTTTTTACCAATAGGTATATTATTACTCGGGGTAATTTATACAGTATTATATGTAATAGATATTAATGGTATTAGAAATATAAATATGTCTGTGGTAAATAGTGTTTTAATATGTTTGGGAATAGAACTAGCTTTATATTTAAATTTAATACCAAATAATAAGAAGTATCTAAATACTTTCCAAAATTCTAATTTAAATATGGGAATTGTATCTTTAGATGGTAATACAATATATAATACTAAGGTATTTAAAACTATACCTAATAATATTCTTAGGAGTATTAAGAATAATAAAGTAAAAAATAAGTATTATAATAAAAATATAATTTATGAGATAAAGAAAAATAAAGATAGTTATGTTATACTAAAAAAAAATATGACTGAGTTATATAAACTAAAATTAGATGTAAAAAATAGACAAAAGAAATTATTAAAATTACAAAAGAGTATAAAATTAGAAGAAAGTACTAAGAAAGAATTATATGAGATAACTCTTAGAAAAGAAGTAGTAGAAAAAATAGAAAAGAAATTAAATGAAAAGATACTTGAGGCAAAAAGTCTTTTAAAGAAAAATGAAATAAGTGATAATGATTTAGAAAAAATAAAAAGAACTATTGTTTATTGTAAGAAGAAGAGTAGTATAATGATTTCTGAACTTAATAATGAAGTTTATAACGAAGAAAATGTAAGAGTAATACTAAATGAGTTACTTACTAGTATGAATAATATATCTGGATTAGTTATAGTAAAAAATAAGATGAATATTACTGGTAGTATGATGTCTTTGTTATATGATCTAGTTTATGAATTAATAGATAATATTAGTAATCAGACTATGATGATATATATATCTAAAGAAAATAATATATTGATAGCGAGAATACTAATTAGTTCTTTAATTAGTATAAAAGAAAAACTAAAATTAGATAGTAATATTAAAGTAAAAGAAAGTTTATGTGATACAGATACTGAGTTATTGTTTACTATAAAAGCTGGTGATATATTATGAAGATATTAACTATATTAATCGCAGCAGTAGCAATATTACAAACATTTAGAGTAACAATCTTTTATCTTAGAAAAGATATAAAAAATTTGAGAAAAGTATTTGAGACATTACTTTTAGTTATAATGATTATATTGTGTTATTTTGATTTAGAAGAAATAAAATTAAGTATTTATATTTCATTATTACCTTGTCTTTATATAATAGGTATGTTTATCTATGAAAGATTATTTGATACGGAATATATATCAGTCCTATCAGTTAAAAAGGCCCTTGATATGTCTGACTCTGGAATAATGTTTTTAGATAAGGAAGAAGTAGTTTTAATAAATAATACTATGAAGAATATTTTAAATGTTCTAAATATTCATAATGATTATATAGATAATTTAATAAAGATGAGTTTTAGAAAGATAAATGATAACTATATATTAAAAGTTTTGAATAAGATATGGTCTATTATTATAACTGATAAAAAAGAAGTAATACTGTTAGATATAACTGATATTTATAGTCTTCAAGAAGAAAAAGAATTACAAAATAAGATGATTGAAGAAAATAATATGAAGATACTGGAGACAATACAGAGTATTGAAAAGATAGATAAAACTAAAAATTTATTAAAAATAAAGAATGAATACCATGATTTATTAGGGCATAGATTGGCTTTATTTACTAAGTACTTTGAACAAGATAAGATAAATACTAACGATATAGAATTTTTACTAGATAGTATTACTAAAGATTTTGATGATAAAAAGTCTAGTATTGATAAACTAAATAATTTAATAAGAATGTATCATATAATAGGAGTTAATATTAATCTACTTGGTAATCTTCCAAATAATGAGAAAATAGCTAGTATATTTTTTGAAATAATTAGAGAGGCTGTTACTAATGCTATAATTCATGCTGATAGTAAAAATATTGATATAATAATAAAAATATATCTTGATAAGATAGAGATGGTTATTACTAATGACGGTAAGAAGAATACTGGTATTATTTATGAAAATGAAGGAATAAAGGGTATGCGAAGAAAATTATCTGAAATAGGTGGTAATCTAACTATTGTGAATGATAATATCTTTACTTTAAAAATAATATTATAATAAAAAGAAAATCTTTAATTTGATTTTCTTTTACTTTTCTAGATCAGGAACAATATAGCCATTACTTACACAAAATACCATGAGTTTAGAGATACTATCAAAACCTAGTTTATTTAAAATATTAGAAATATAGTTTTTAAGAGTACCGGAAGTAATGTTCATCTTTTTAGCAATATATTCTCTTTCGGCTCCTTCACATAATAGTTTTAATATTGTTATTTCTTTTTCAGATAATTCTTTAAACCTTTCATTTTCATCATTATAGATATAGTTATCTGGAAATAGAGTATAACCATTTAATATTTGTGAAACACAAGAAAGAAGAGAATTGCTATCTATATCTTTATAGATAAGTCCATCTAAATTATTTTCTTTAGCTTTGTTTAAAAAAGATATTTCTGGAATACCAGTAATGGCAAGTACTTTAATTTTATTCTTATAAATATCTTTTATTTTTTTACCATGTGTAATACCATTGACATTATCTTTGGTTACTACATCAGTAAGAATTAGATCGGGTTTATATCTATCACAAAGCATTAACATATCTTTAGCACTAGTGGAAGTACAAACAACATCATATTCTTTGGATAATATTTCTTTCATCATACTATTAAGAAGTGGTTGATCTTCAATAATAATAATTTTCTTTTTTTCTGACATATTAATCACTCCAAATATATGACATTATTATAACACATAATTAATTAAAATAATAATAAATAATATTTAATGTGTCTAAAGTCATTTTTTTAAGTTTTAAAATATGACCTTTGGCATCTATTAAAAAAATGGTATTTAATATATAATAGTGTATAAGGAGGAGAAAAAAATGAAAAAGAATATTTTAAAGAAAGTATTACTTACTTTAGTGGTAATAATAGCAGGTGGAATTACTAGTGTAGCTGCAGATGATTTACCGATAGTAGTAAATGGAACAAGACTTACTGATGAAGTAAATGCCATGACTTTAGGAGAGGGAACTTTAACTTATAATAAAGAAAATAAAGAATTAATTTTAGATAATGTTGCGATTACTTCTGATACTAATTATGGTATTAATTTAGTAAGCACAACAGATGAAATTAAGATTGTTTTAAAGGGAAATAACAAAATTATAGTATCTAATACTAACTTTGGTATTAGGACTAGTAATAATATAGTAATTACTGGGAATGGTAAATTAACTATTAAAGCGGATTTCCCTGCAATTCAAGGGAAAAATATTACTATAGATGGAGCAGAATTAGATTTAACTACTACTGGAGAACATTTAGCGGCAATTGAAAATAATTATTTACTAACCATAAAGAATAATGCTAAGGTAAAGGCAAAGGGATATGGAGCTGCTTTGTCATCTTTTGGTAAGATGGATGTAACTAATAGTGAGCTAGAACTAGAGGCTACTGGAGATACTTCTAATGCAATCTATGTAGAGCCTACTAATGACAATGGAACATTAAATATTACTAATTCAAAAATAAAAGCAAAAAGTGGTTATGCATGTATTTATAGCGCTAGAGAGATGAAATTATTTAAATCAAACTTTAATTTAGAGAGCATTGCGGGCGGAATATATTCTGATACTTCAGTTAGTATTGATAATTCAAATGTATATGTTACAGATGGAAACTATGGAGTTGGAGTAGGACAAGGTGATATTATAGTTGATAATAGTACCTTTGAAATAAATGTAAATAATGAGGCATTTAAATATAATCCTATTATGACTGGCTTAGATAATAAAATTATTTATGCTGGCCATGAAAAAGATGGAACAGATGCAGAAATAGTGGAAATTAGTGATGATCTTGATCTTTCTGAATATCAATATGTTAAAATTACTAATAAATACAATATAAAGATAGTTACTGATGAAAATATTGTATTAGAAGACAATAAAGAATTTACCGCTATTCAAGGCGAAAACAAAGAAATAGTTATTAATGTAAAAGATGGCTATAAGATAAAAAGTGTTTTGGTAAATGATGAAGAAGCAAAACTAAATGATAATAAATTATCCTTAACAAATATAGATAAAGATATAATAGTTAAAATAACTTCTGAAGAAATACCTAAAGCCCCAGTTGAAGTTGATGATTCGAAAACAGAAATTAATAATCCAAAAACAGGCGATAATATTATGCTTTATATAATAATTAGTATTATTTCAGTCATTGGATTAATTATGGTTTTTAAATTTAAAAATAAATTAGAAGAAAAATAATTTTAAGAAATAAAATGGTGATAATTAATTTTATCACTATTTTATATTTTAAATATTATGATAATATGGTAAAATTATGTTAGGTGTTAAGATGAAGAAGATATTTAAATATATATTAATAGTTTTAATAGTAATTATATTAGTACCAGTAATAATTAATTTTTATGTTATATTATCTACTAAAAATAGGATTGTAAGTGGTGATAGCGAATTACTTACTGATATTGATTATATAGTTGTTCTAGGAGCGGGAATCCGCCGTGGAAAGCCTAGTCCTATGCTTGAGGATAGACTTAAAACTGGAATATTATTATATAATAATGATATATCTAACAAAATACTTATAACGGGTGATCATATGAATGATGACTATGATGAAGTTACTGTTATGAAGAATTATTTGCTAGAACATGGTATTCCTGAAGAAGATATTATTACTGATAATTATGGTATATCTACTTATGATAGCATATATAGAGTAAAAAATGTATATAAATCTAATAAGGTAGTTATAGTATCACAAAGATATCATTTATATAGAGCATTATTTTTATCTGATAATTTAGATTTAGAGTCTTATGGAGTAGAGGCTAATTTAAGATATTATTATGGTCAATGGTATAGAGAAATTAGAGAGATATTAGCTAGAAATAAAGATTTTATAAAAGGAATAATAAAACCCAAAGCAGTATATACTACTTTTAATTATAATTAGTATTTATTATATAAAAAAATATGATATAATTAATGTAGTTTGTTTTTGAGGGAGTATAAAGATGGAAAGATATAAAGAAATAGAAAGAAGTATAATAAAGAAATATCGCAAAGAAATATGGAGTAAGTTTATCAAAGCAATTAAAGACTATGAACTTATTAAAGAGAATGATAAGGTTATGGTATGCATATCAGGAGGAAAGGATTCTTTTTTACTAGCAAAATGTATCCAAGAACTAGAAAGGCATGGTAAAGTACCATTTACTGCTGAATATGTTGTAATGAATCCAGGGTACAATGAAAAGCATAGTAATAATATCTTAGAGAATGCTAAAGTATTAAATATTCCAATAAAAGTATTTAAAAGTGATATTTTTGAAGTTGTAGATAAAATAAGTTTTGATAGTCCATGCTATATGTGTGCTAAAATGAGAAGAGGATATTTATATAATAAGGCAAAAGAACTAGGATGTAACAAAATAGCTTTAGGGCATCATTTTAATGATGTAATAGAAACAACATTATTATCAATGTTTTATGGCTCAGAGGTAAAGACAATGATGCCTAAATTACATAGTGATAATTTTGAAGGCTTGGAATTAATAAGGCCATTATATTTAGTAGAGGAAGCTTCAATTATTTCTTGGAAGAATACCAATGAACTAACCTTTATTAATTGTGCTTGTAGATTTACTGAGAACGTTACTTTAACTAATAATAGTAATAGTGTGAGTAAGAGAAAAGAAATTAAAGAATTAATAAAAGAATTAAAGAAAATTAATCCTAGTATTGATCGTAATATATTTACTAGTATGAATAACGTTAATTTAAATTGTATACTTGGTACTAAAAAAGATGGAATATATAGAAGTTTTCTTGAAGATTATGAAAAAAAGTAAATAAAAATGGATAACTATTATAAATATTTATAACAATTGGTTATCTTTTTTTTATCACTTAAGCTTGTAGTCTTAAGAGGAACAATGAATCCTAAGGTCTTCATTGTTAAACATTTATATTATAGAATATAAAAAATTAAAGTCTTTTTTTGTCTATGAAAACATCTTCTATAGGTTATTACTAGTTAGTATTATTTAGTAAGGAGGAACTATGTATAATACTAATGGACTTAAAGAAGATGAAGTAAAAGAATCAAGAAAAAGATATGGTAGTAATAGTATAAATGAAAAGAATAAAAATACTTTTTTTAATTTATTTATAGAAACTTTAGGAGATCCTATAATCAAAATACTTCTTATTGCGTTGGCTATAAAGACAATATTTTTATTTAGAGATTTTGATTATTTTGAAACAATAGGAATAGTTTTAGCAGTACTAGTGGCTTCATTGATATCGGCAATTAGTGAATATGGTTCTAATAAAGCCTTCCAAAGAATGCAAGAAGAGTCTTCTAGAATAAATGTTTTAGTAAAAAGAGATGGTAAAACTAAAGAAATAACTATTGATGAAATAGTAAAGAATGACATACTTATATTAGCTACTGGTAATAAAGTTCCGGCAGACGGTATATTGATAAAAGGAAAATTATCAGTAGATGAATCATCTCTTAATGGAGAAACAAAGGAAGTATATAAAGAGTATATAGATAATATAAGCTTAGCTACTGAAAAGAATAGGGTATATAGGGGTACTACTATTTATGATGGAGAAGCTTTGGTACTTGTTACTAAAATAGGAATGGATACTTTGTATGGTAAGATGGCTAAAGTATTAACTGAAGAAGAAGACGCTTCTCCATTAAAATTAAGACTTACTAATTTGGCTAAAATAATAAGTAGAATAGGCTACATAGCGGCTATCTTAATAGCGGTAGCATATTTATTTTCTAAGATATTTATTATAAATAATTTTAATTTAGCTATTATAAGGGAGACTATAACTTTAAATAAATTCTTCTCTTTAATTCTTGAAGCTCTTACATTAGCAGTTTCTGTTCTTGTAATGTCAGTACCGGAAGGATTACCAATGATGATTACTTTGGTATTATCTACCAATTCTAAAAAAATGCTTAAAGATAACGTTCTTGTTAGAAAAATGGTTGGTATAGAGACTGCTGGGTCTTTGAACATACTATTTACTGATAAGACTGGTACTCTAACTAAGGGTAAGATGGAGGTATCTAGTATTATAGATGGTAACTTAAATGAATATAATGATTTGTATTATACACCGGATAAATTAAAAACTTTGATATCTGATAGTTTATTATATAATAATGAGAGTGAAATTGAAGAATCATCGGGTAAAGTAGTTGGAGGTAATCTAACTGATAAAGCACTATTATCATTTGTTCAAAGAAAAAAAGATAATAGTGTGTTAATAAAAGATAGAATTTTATTTAATAGTAAGAATAAGTTTGCTGTTACTATTATAGAGAAAAATAGAGAGAAGATTAAATTAATTAAAGGCGCTCCAGATATAATAATAAAAAATAGTACTTATTATATAGATAAAGAAGGTAAAAGAAGAACTCTTGATAAGAATAAAATACTTAGTTATATAAATAATAAGGCTGATAGTGGACTAAGGGCTATTGCTCTAGCAGTATCACAAAGTATATATCCTACAGATAGTATAAGAAGAAAT
>SAMEA104315429__coassemble_595_pt1 | contig 25270 bp, 26 predicted proteins | sample SAMEA104315429__metabat2_high_PE_036 | metagenome-assembled genome bin SAMEA104315429 (sample SAMEA104315429) | gut metagenome | biome: Monkey gut; feature: monkey-associated habitat; material: faeces | place: China | collected 2013 | reverse complement strand
TAAGTTCTTATCATTTACTAGGGCTAAGGCTTCTTTCTTAGTTTCATCTTTAATTGATACTTTAACATCTTTTGCAGGGCTTAAAGCATTTGCTATAAACTTAACAGGATCTTTATCATATAAGATTACATCTATTTTTTCACCACTAAGTTCTTTTAATACATTGGCTATTCTTCTTCCTTTTTCACCAATTACCGCTCCTATTGGATCAACATTTGTATATTCAGTATAGACTGCTATCTTGCTTCTACTTCCAGCATCTCTAGCTATTGAGTATAACATAATTGTACCATCAGATAATTCTGGTATTTCAATTTCTAATAATCTTTTAACAAAACCATAATGACTTCTTGATAACATTATAAATGGTCCTTTAGGTCCTATCTCTAGTTTAGATACATAAACCTTTACTGAAGAACCCATCTCTAATTTTTCACCTGGTATTATTTGATCTTTTGGTAAAATACCGCTGCATCTACCTAAATCAACAAAGTAATTATTTTGATCTTCACGAGATAATGTTCCAACCATTAGTTCTCCCTCTTTATCTTGGAACTCTTCGGAAATACTTTGCTTTTCTGCCTCTTTAATTCTTTGAACAACGATTTGCTTTGCTGTACCTGCTGCTACTCTACCAAAGTTTGTAGGTATTTGAAGTTCATTACCTATAATTACTTCGCCTAGTTCGATACCATCTACTAATTTTTGAGCATCATCTAATGATATTTCTGTTTCTTCATTAGTTACTTCTTCTACTACAGTTCTATTAGAATATAATCTAATATCTCCAGTTACTGGATCTACTTTGGCTGTTACGTTAGGCATACCTGTTTCTTTTTTATAAGCTGCTGCCATTGCTTGTTCCATAGATTCAATAACTATATTTTTGTCTACTTTCTTTTCTTCCACAATAGACTCTAGAGCTTTCATAAACTCTTTCATTTGCTTACTATTCATTTTTATCTTCCCTTCTCTTTAGTGGATACATCTAAAATGTATGACTCCTTAATTAAATCTTTTTCATCTAGTAATGGATTAATAATATTTGTTACTTCTACACATTTATCAACATCTATTATTTCATCACTGTCGATTACTATTCTTAAGAATAGATTATTATCTTCTTTCTCTAGTTTAATGCTATCTATTCTTACATCTTTTTTTTCTACTTCTTTTTCAAGTAGGTTTCTTATTTCATCTTCAATATGCATATTTCCTCCATCAAATATATATAAAAGAGTGGATTTTTATGCCACTCTTTCTCAAGACACCTATATTATAACATAGTTTTATAAGTAAATACAAGTGTTTTTTTATTATTTTGCTTCTATCTTCTTTTCAATTTAACTTTTCTTATCAAAAAATAGACTCCAAAAGTAAGGCCAAGAACTACAACTGAAGATATTAAGGCTGTAATAATTATTGTTATAGTTTTATTTGCCTTTTGACTTTCCTTAACAATGTTTATATGGTATTGTTTTGTTTCTTCATTTTTATCTGTAACTTTTATAACTATTGTACTTCCATTTTTTAAGTTTCTATTATTTTCAATTACATATTTTGATTCTTTATCTTCTAGTTCTATACTTATATCAAGTGCTCTATCTTCATTGTTAATATTTAATGTGTAATTAGTGATTGTTTTGTCAAAATTAAGTTTATAATTTTTTATTTTAATATTTTTTATATAACAAGACTCTTTTTTGTCTTCTCTTAGAATATTTAATGTGTAAGTATTGATGTTTCCATTCTCCGCTTGTACTTTTATTAGAATTTTATTTTCTCCAACATTTAATTTTACTTTTCTGTCTCCATAGCCTTTTACATATGTTGATTTTGGATCAGTCAGTTCTGACTTTATTTCAATATTCTCTACTGTGTTATCTACAGTTAAAGTATATGAATTTATTGTTGGATAGAATTTAAAATTTTCATTTCCTAGTGATAAAACTTTTAATGTGTTAATTTTACTTCTTGAATCTATATAATTTATATTTAAAGTGTAGGTTTTTATATCACCGGTGTTGCTCGTAGCGCTTATTTTAAATACATTGTTTCCATAATTTAGACTTTTTTTGCCTATATCACCTGAAACTTTAACATCGTCTCCTAGTGCATTAATAGAAATATTTTTGTTTGTAGTATCTATATTATATGTATATGTTTCTGAATTAAAGTTTTGTAACTTTTTATTATCTATTTCAATAGCTGTTAAGCTTGCCTTCTTGTATAAATTTACATATGTATCAATTCCTTTGACGCACTGTTCTATTTCTTTTTCTGGAATATCATATTCATAATGCCCTAAATTATATATATATTTATAAGATGGTGGATTATACATATCCGCTTCTAGTTCTATTTTTGTACTACTTTTACTTGTTTCTAATATCTTAAATTTTATACTTCCTAACTTAACAACGTCATTAATCGCATTTACTCCTAAAGTGGATTCTGATACAAACCTATCTTTATAATCTGTTTTCATATCTATTATTAGTGTATTATATGTATAGATGGTATCTTTTTGAATAAAGTAATTCATGTTTTCCCAATTATAATCAGATACCAATCCGCCTTCATTTAATGGGACCGGTTCTAAAATTTCTGGATCATATGTAATTTGATAATGTAATCCATAAATAGCGGTGTCTCCAGTAAGTCCTTGTGATCCTAATAAATATGTAACAATATCTCCTGTAGAATAACTCTTATCACTTTCAAGTTTTGTATAACATTCTGCCCAATTTGCTTTTACTATGTTTGGAATTAGCAAAAGCATTATAACCAATAACCATATTTTCTTTTTCTTCACTTCTTTTCCAACTCCTATTCTAATTGAATTATATAATAATGATTTATTAATTGCAAGTTGTTTGAGATTTTTTATTCACAAATATTAAATATATATTACAATTGTCCTTTGGATTTATTTACATCTTATCTTCTTTTTTAGTTTATTTATTCTACTAAAAAGTAAAGTACATATTTTATTTATTCTTCTATCAGTCATTTTAGTAATATGTTGATATTTATGTAATAGTTCATCAAACTCTTCACATATTCCATCTAATTTATTTAAATCATATTTTTTTAAATCTTTAATATTATCAAGTATATTATCAAAATTACTAACATTATAAAAAAATCTTCCGTCACCATTTATTATTACTTCTTCATCACTATAATCTATTATATTTAAAGATTCACCTGTATCAAATATTGGTGCAGTGCCAATCCAATTTAGTGTTTGAACATCTCTAATAATACCGAAATTATTAAGATGTCTATCTTCATTTAGCATTATGTAATCTAATATAAACATATCTTCTAAAGAACTTCTGGCATCTTTTATTCCATGTTTTTCAAGTAAGTTAATATATGTTTCATATGCATTATCTTTATCACAATTATTATATAGTATTTGGTATGCTGATACTAGTTCAGTGTTCTCATTTATAAAGCATTCACATTTTGATACTACTTTATCTTTAATTACCTCTAGTATATAGGTAACATGGTTAAATCCTAAACGACTACTAATCATTGAGGCTAATGCTTCATTAAATGGTTGTAATACTTCATTTTTATAGCCACCCTTTAATAGATATCTTTTACCCTCTTCAATTATCCAGGTCTTTTTTAATCTACCATCTGTCGTATTATTTGGTGAAATTAAACTTATTTTAGTACTTGTCTCAGTGCTATTAGAAAAGGTAGCATCAGTAAATTCAGCATCATTAAAATCATGTTCAAAAAAATTAATATCTTTATATTCTATTTTTGAGTCATATGGTTTAATCCAATACTGATCAGATAATGATAAACCAAATGCTTTATCTAATAATTCAGTTGGCGCAGAGATATTTAGTTTAGATAGTAGCAGATCTAAATCATCTCTCCATAATGGAATACCTCTACCTTTAAACCAATTAGATAGTATTATTTTTAAGTCTTTTTCTTTATTGTAAACATTCTTTAATATTACTGGAGCAAAATCTATATTATAGATATCATAGATATCAGTAAACACTCCTAGTGAAGGCTGATAATCCGCTGATAAGACTTTAGTATTTTTATTCATAAGTATACATTTCATACTATCTTCACCTCTTGATATTATTCTATCATACTATTTAATTTTTATCTATTACTTTCTCTAGGAATATTTTATCTTTAAATGCTCCTCTTTTAATACTTTTAGTATTGGCTATATTTATTATTTCTTCTAGAGTGGTATGTTCTAATTCTCCTAGTGCTTTTATTACTTCAAGCATATCCGCCAGTTCTTCTACTCTTTCACTACCATTTGCTCCTAGTACTTCTTGATATTCTTCATTTAATTTCTTTTCTAATTCTTTCTTATACTCTTCATCTGATAATATTCTAGTAATAGGTTCTTCACCTTTTTCCTTTATTATATTAGGAATATTATCTCTAACTAATTTATTGTATATTCTTTCCATATTTTTCCTCCTTATATTTTTTCTTCCATACAATTTCTTAATAAAATTAGTAGCTTATTTTTATAATCTTCATTATTCTCATTAATCAAATAAAAATGACAATAACTATTAATTAAGCACCACCTTAATTTTTCTATATCAAACTTTTCTTTTTCAGAATAACCCTTTAGAAATGTTTGGATATCCTCCATGGTATCCATAAACTTTTGTCCTGGTCTTAGAGTGCAAGCCCATGCTATATCTTGCTCTCGTAGTCCTATGCCACTATATTCCCAATCTATTACACCATTAATATCATTATTTAACCATAAAACATTTGCGTAGTGAAAATCCCCATGAATAAATGTCGTTAATTCTTTTTTAAAGTCATTATCTTCAAGAAACTTTATATATTCTTTTATATTGTTTTCTTTTGATAATGTTGTATACATTGTTTTATTCGGGTAACTATTTATTGTTCTCTGTTTAGCTATCTTCTGATTACTAATTGGAATTCTATGAATTGTTGCTAATTCTTGACCATATTTATATAATAATTCCTTTCTTAAATTATCATTCTTGATTAGTATATCTGATAGTCTTTCTCCTTCTATCTTTGATAATACTATATATTGTTTATTATTATAAATGCCACTTTCATATATGTTTGGTATTTTTGAATAATAACTATTATTTTTTAGATAATTTAAGTTTTTTATTTCAGTAGCAAAATCGCACACTTTGCTTCTTTCGATTTTTATAAAAACATTTTTTGAATCTTTGCCAATTTTGCATAAGCATTCAACCACATCATTTCCTGCTGGAGGATAACTTATAATTTTTTTAATTTCTATGTTTTTATATTTTATATCAAATGGATTTGTAATTAAATCACGATATTTTTCATAAATTTTACTCATATTTTTCTTTTTACCTCTTAATATTTTACATTATTCATAGTTACCCGTTTTTCTAAATCGTTGTATGATATTTTATAGATCTTTCCTTCAGTATTATAAAAACCAATGTGTGTAAATTTTTTTTGATTTTTCATTTCTTGGTTTTATTGTTAAATAGACATTTTTGCTTTTTTCCTTATTGCAATTATCTAACACTACTTTTATCATGTTCTTAAGGTTGTTGTTTGCTGATTGATATTCTTTTTTTATTTGAACTTCTGATAAACATAACCCTCTTTTATCATACATAAATGATATAAATCCAATAATTTTTTTATTCTCATAAAATACTGCTATAAAGTAATCTTTTGTAGTAAAAATCATATTAGTCCAATTATTATATGCAGTTATTGTATTAACTTTTTAAGTTCATCTTTACTAAGTTTTTCTCTAATAGCATAATTTTCAATAATAATTTTATAAATTTTTTTATATGTTTCAGGTGGTATTTTGTTTTCTTCTATACTATTACTAAATATTTTATAATGCATTATTAAACTCCTAAGTTAATATATTTACACTTGCCTACATTCAAATATTTCACTTTCATTTTAATTATATTTTTATTTTATTACATTGTCAATGATTTATATATATAAATTATTAAATTAATAGACCTTAGGCTATTAATTTCTTTTTGAAGACTACAGGCTTCAAAAATAGTGAGAGACTACAGGCTCGAACTAACCATAAAATTACCATTTGCATTTTTTATAATTATGTAGTATAATTTTAAGCAGTGGTTATTCTTTAAAATTTTTTATTTTATTTAGTTTTATTTTATTTAACGAAGAAAAAATTATGAAAGGAGAATTTAATGAATACAAAAATTATTCCTCTTGGAGGACTTGGAGAAGTTGGTAAGAATATGTATGTAGTTATGCATAATTCTGAGATTATTATCGTAGATTCTGGTGTAATGTTTCCCGATGATGAACTTCTTGGAATTGACTACGTTATTCCCGACTATACCTTTTTAAAAGAAAATGAAAATAAAATTAAAGCTTTAGTTATTACTCATGGACATGAAGATCATATTGGTAGTATTCCATTTCTTTTACAGACTGTGGATATTCCTAAAATATATGCCCCTAGTAACGCTAAAGAACTTATTGATAAAAAATTAGAAGAAAGAAATATTATATATAAAAATTTATTTGTTTATGATGAAAATACTGTTATTAAAACTAAATATTTTAATATTGAATTTTTTAGAACAACACACTCGATACCAGACTCTCATGGAGTAGTTATTCATACTCCTGATGGTACTATTGTTATGACGGGAGACTTTAAATTTGATATGACTCCGATTGGTCCTATGTCTAATTTACATAAGATGGCTAAGATTGGTGAAAAAGGGGTTAGTGTACTTATGAGTGATTCTACTAATGCACTAGTACCTGGAGTATCGCTTAGTGAATCGGTAGTTGATGAGAATTTAGGTGAAATATTCTCTTCTTGTAAAGATAGTAGAATTATTTTAGCTACTTTTGCCTCAAATGTTTATAGAATTAAGCATATTATGGAAACTTGTAAAAAGAATAAAAGAAAAGTTGCTCTATTTGGTAGAAGTATGGAAAATATGGTTGATGTGGCTTTGAAATGTGGTTACTTTAAGGATAAGGATATTGTTATTACTGCTGAAGAGGCTAATCATATGAAGCCTAATGAAGTGTGTCTATTATGTACTGGTAGCCAGGGTGAGCCACTAGCGGCTTTATCAAGAATTGCTTCAGGAACACATAGACAAATTACTCTTATGCCTGATGATGTAGTTATATTTTCTTCATCTCCTATTCCAGGTAATGGAGCATCTGTATCTAAAACGATTAACAAACTTTATAAAAAAGGAGTTAAGGTATTTACTAATGCTATGAGTGAGATTCACTCTTCAGGGCATGCCAATCAAGAAGAACTTAAACTTATGATTAGATTATTTAAGCCTAGATATTTTGTTCCTTATCACGGTGAATTTAGAATGCTTAAGACACATGCTGACTTAGGTGTTATGTGCGGAGTTAATAAAAATAATACTTTCGTACTAGAAAATGGTGATGTACTTAATCTTCGTAAGGGTGTTGTAACTCCTGGGGGTAAGGTACAAGCTGGTGAAGTATATGTAGATGGCTCTAGAATTGGTGAAGTTGGTAGTGCCGTTATTAAGGATAGGATTCTTATGAGTAATAATGGTATCTTAGTTATTATTGCTAATATTGATACTGAGAATAAGGTTCTACTAGGAACTCCTGCAGTTACCACTAGAGGGTATATTCTTGTTAATGAAAATGAAGATTTAATTAGAGATATTCAGTCTATATCACAAGGTATTATTAATAAGTGTTTAAAGAGTAAGTACTTTAATTATAATGATATGAAGAGTGAAATAATTAATGGTTTAATCCCATTTCTTTCTGATAAGACTGGTAGAGTACCTATTATTCTTCCTATTGTTATGGATGTTAAGACTAAAAAAGAGAATTAATAAAAAAATAACTATTATTAAACTTAAGCCCAATAGCTAGTTAGTTTATAAATAGTTATTTTTATTTTATCTAATACTGAAACTATTATTTATAGTTAAAATACTATACATAAAGAGAACATCTTGATCATTAAAGTCTATATACTTATTTAATATTTTTGAAGAAATATATCTAATATCAATAACAGTTATCTTCTTATAACCCTCTATTAATAAAGGAATTAAACTACTACCGTAAGAATCACGAAAGACTATTAATTCTTTATCACTGCTGATATTATTATTAATTATATCTATTATAGGTACTGCTCCTGATAGATAGATGTCATACTTATCTAGAGAATTTATTTTAGTATAGTCATAAATATCTGTATATTTTTTAGTTTCATAATTATACACACTACTATTATCAATAGATGGATTAGATATTGTTTTTATAGTATCAATATCTTTAGTTACTGATAATCTACCAGCATAACTACCCTTAAAAGTAGTAATAGTATTTACAACATTATTATTAGTTATATCAAAATTCATTTGATTAGCAATAGTATTTGCAACATTAAATAAATCTTCCTCTTTCCAATGAGTATCAGTCTTATAATAATTATCAAGAGTTAATTTATCAAATATATTTATATAATTAATATTTGATAAATTATTTTTCATCATATCTTGTAATTTATTATAATTAAGTTTTAAATTACCATTATTAACAAAATAATTTTTATCAGGTATAATAGTATAATAAATATTACTATTATCATTCAAATATGTATTTTTTATATAATTAATCTTATTAGTTAAATTATTAATAGAATTGCTATTTAAAGGAAATATTTCTTCAATAATATAATCATCATACAAATATAAATTATTATATTCACCTTTAGTAGATAATTCTATATCTATTTTAATTTTTCTAAAAGCATCTCTTTCTACAAATTGATCTGTAACATAGGAATCAAACTTCTTAAAATAAGTACCATCAAACAAACTTTTAGTAGTTAATTCTGGCATAGTAGCAAGTTTTCTTCTTTCTGCTACTGAAATATCAGTATCTTCTTTTATAATATTGATCAAAAACAAAGCAATTATAGTAAAAAGAAATATTATAGTTACAACTATATCTTTAATTTTATCGTTCATGTATAACCTCCTTAAAATCTAAAATATAAAAATGGATTATATGAATTATCTATCAAATAAGAAGTAACAACTACTAATATGACTACTATTAAGATTGGTTCTAAAATATTAATTATGTTATTTACATATTTATTTTTTCTTAATTTATCTATTAATATTTTAATAAATGGTGTAGAACCAAGTAAAGCAATAATTAATACTGGTAAATAACTCTTTAAATAATGAAGTGTATAGTCATTAACAAAAGCTTCTCCATTCATACCAAACAATCCTTTAATATTAGTCAAAGCCACCGACATATTGTCAGAATTAAATATAATAAATAATATCATAACAATAAATAATACATATATTCTTCTTATAAAAGAAGGTAATTTTTCCATAAACTTATTAAGCCATATTTTTTCTATTATAAGAATAATTCCAAACAATAATCCCCATATTAAAAAAGTCCAATTAGCACCATGCCATATTCCGGTTAATAACCATACTATTAAAATATTTCTTATTTGTTTATATTTACCTTCTCTATTACCGCCAAGAGGAATATAAACATAATCCTTAAACCATGTACTAAGAGAAATATGCCATCTTCGCCAAAACTCAGTTATACTTTTTGATATATATGGGTAATTAAAGTTTTCAGGAAAATGAAATCCAAATATTCTTCCAAGACCAATAGCCATATCACTATAAGCAGAAAAATCAAAATACAACTGAAACATATAACTTATACCAAATATCCAAAAGAAAACTACTGTTTTTTCATCTGCAAGAAAAGCTTTACTACAAAGTTCTCCTAAAGCATTAGCTATCAATACTTTTTTGGCAAGCCCAATAGTGAACCTTCTTATCCCATATGCAAAATTATTAAAACTATGTACTCTATCATCTAATTCTTTTTCTACTGTCTGATATCTAACAATAGGCCCTGCGACTAACTGTGGAAATAAGGATACATAAGTAGCTAACTTTATAATATTTTTTTGAACATTAACTTTACCATTATATACATCAATAATATAACTTATAATTTGAAATGTATAAAATGATATTCCTATTGGTAATGCAATATTTAATAATTTAATATTAGCATTAGATATATCATTAATAGTTTGTATAATAAAATCAGTATATTTAAATATTATTAATAAAAATACATGTATAAATAAAGTTGTTATTAATATATTTTTACTTTGATTTTTATATTTATCTATTAAAATGGCTCCTATATAAGCAATAATAATTTCTGCAATCATTAAAAAAATATACTTAGGTTCTCCATAAAAATAAAACAATAAAGAAGCAATTAATAAAATAATATTTTTATATTTTTTAGGTGTTATAAAATATATAATTATTAACGCTGGTAAAAAATAATACAAAAAACTAATACTAGTAAATAACATTTTATCCTCCTCTTAAAAAGGCACCTTTAAAGGTGCTTCTTTACTCTACTATTGTCATTTCTGGTGGAAGTTCTATACTTCCCTCATCATTTGTTTTTTCTAATTCTTTTCCAATCTCATTATTTACATATTTCTTAAAATCATCATATACTGCTTTAGCTATATCTTTATCGGTCATTACAGAGAATATTACATTACCACTATTAGTAATATATAATTGTTCTGCAGAAACACAAATCCAACGTCCCATATCAATATTGTCTAGCATCTCTTGCTTAATTTTTTCTACATCGGCGGTATCTTTAACCTTAACAACAGCCACTGAATAAGCTTGTGCTGTTATCAATGGTACTGATACAACAATTGATTCAATATCATCATTTGATGTTAATCCTGTATAACTAGTAACTTCATCAATATTTTTTACATCTATTTTCATAGTTTCAAGTTCCGGTAAAACATTTTTATTATCTTTATTTATTGAATTAATCATTTTGATAATATCTTTAGTTGTCTCAAGACTACTTGTATTTTCCTTTCCTGATACTAATATAATTATACCAAATGAGATAACCGCTAGTAATATTAAAGCTATTACTAAAATATTTTGTTTTTTATTCATTTCTTCCTCCTATTTATATTTTGATTATACCATACTAAAAATATTAAGTAAATGTATTTTTACTCATTAATTTCGATTTAATTTTTAAAAGGCTTTATGTTTCCTTATTCATTAGTAGAATATATAATTATGATATTTTATTTTTGTTTTTGTCATAATATGACAATATTTGACAAGGTAAGATACAACATTAATTTGACTTTACATTTGATGTGTAAATCAAAACTAGAATATATGTATGTGAACCCCATTTTAGAGACATCATGATATCAGGAATGGTGTTTTTTATATTTTCAAAAAGATAGTTTGAAATTACTCTTCTTTCTGTAATTTATTTAAAAACTCTTCTCTTAATTTTGATACTTCAATATTGATACACTTCCTCTATTGCAATTATAACATAGGCATTTAAATTTTTGATATATTAATTGTAAAAATGTGGTAATTACTTAATTTAAAATTGTTCATTATGAAGACCTTAGGCTTCATAATGCCCCGAAAGACTATAGGCTTAAGGGGAAATATAAAGAAAAAGAAAATATATTGTTATATACTTTCTATATGGACATTATCCTACGATTAATATTTGACCTATATTTAATAGATTTGAACTAAGATTATTTAATTCTTTTAGTCTATTTACTGTTGTATTATACTTTTTAGCTATAGAATATAGAGAATCGCCTGACTTTACTGTATATGTTGTTTCCCTTGAAGTACCTAATGGTATTCTTAGTACCTCTCCTATTTGGAGAGTATTGGTAGTAAGATTATTGGCTCTTTTGATGGCATCCACAGTTACATTATATTGATTTGCTATCTTGTATAAGGAGTCACCTGATTTAACGGTATAATCTACTGTATTTGATGATGGTGTTTCGGATGATGTGGTTGGTAGTTTTAAGACCTGACCTACGGATAAAATGTTTGAAGTAAGATTATTTAATCTTTTTATTTCATCTACTGTGGTATTATATTTTTGTGCTATTTTATATAGAGAATCGCCACTTTTTACTGTGTAAGTATTTTCTGGAGTAAGAGGACTTGGTAGTTTTAGTGCCTGGCCTATTATAAGGTTATTTGATGTTAAATTATTTAATCTTTTTATTTCATCTACTGTGGTATTATATTTTTGGGCTATCTTGTATAGTGAATCACCACTTTTTACAGTATAGATATTGGTTTCTCCTTCAGATACTTCTTTTGACGGTATTCTTAAGACCTCTCCTATCTGGAGAGTGTTTGAGGTAAGGTTGTTTTCTTTTTTTAATTCTGAAACAGTAGTACCTAGTTTATTGGCAATGCTGTATAGTGAGTCACCCTTTTGTACTATGTAGGTATTGGTTATTAATCCTTCAGGTGGTGTGTATGGTACTCCTATATAGTTTGCTACTGCTGATATGACGGCTTCTGCTAGTTCTTTGTAGTTTTCTTTTAAAAAGTCTACATCCTTGGTATTGTCAATAAAACCATACTCAACAATTAGTGGCTCTAGATTCCCAGTATTTCGATGTATGAAATAGTAGTCTTTTGAGGTATCACTTGGTAATCTTCTTTGATAGTATTTTCTTGTTTCTTGTCCAGTGGCTCCGATATTGTTTAGAATGTTTTTAGCTAGGGTATCTTTGTTTCTTAGGGCATATATGACTTCGGCTCCTTCGCCGCCTCCTGAATTAACATGGTTCGATATTAGTATAACATCAGATGAGTTACCAAACTTATTTAAAATAGTATTTACTCTATCAGATGGAGACAATGTGGTATCTGAGTCTCTAGTTATAGCTACTGGTATTCCTAGCTCTTTAAATCTATCATACATGTATTTGGATATTAATAGATTATAGTCTTTTTCTAGTAAATTATTGCCTGTAGCGCCAGAATCCGTACCACCGTGACCTGGGTCAATTATTACTTTGCGGACCGCTCTATCTTCATTATTATTCATAGTTATCACCTTCAAAGTAGTATATGTAAATAATGTTAATTTGGTTAACTTGTCTAGTATAAAAAGGTACTATTTTTTAGTACTCTTGAAATTCTTTCCTATTTTCTTTTAGGAAATCTACTAATTAATTTTTCTTCTATTGAAGTGTTAATAAACTTAAGAAGTTACATAAAAAAAGCTAGTTGCCATAAAATGGATCAGCTCTCTTTTTTATTTAGTCATTGACGCAGGATTTATTTTATTGTTGCCTTCTTCCTTTATTTCAATATTTTCTTTTATGTTTTTTTTAATTGTTTCTTTTGTTTTTTCTACACCTGGTATAATTTGTGAAACAAGTCTACTCTTATTATCAATAACTGATTGTATAATTGCTAAGTTTGTATAAGGACTTACTAAATGTTCTTTCGTTTCTCTATGATATTTTACGGCATTAATATAAGTAGAAACACTTGGAATAACTGATATACCTAATTCGGTTGGACTGATCGTTTTATAATAAACATTACCAATGTGTTCTGTATATTGCTCTGATTTATCTTTTAAGACATAAGTTATTGTACTAAATAAATCTAAATCTTGAGGTACAACTTCTGAAACATTATTTTTGCCAATCGTTTTTTTAGAAATTAATGCAACATTTAGTTTTGATGAGCTAAATTTATTATATTGTTTTTCATAAAAGCAAAGAACTTTTTTCGTTTCTTCCTCGGATAATCCAGCATTTGTACATAAATCATTTATATTTCTTCTACAAGCGGTTTCATTTCTTAAAATATACGGCGATTTTTCTATTTCATTATGATATGTTGTAGTATGATCCGATGAAGTAAACCATTTAAACCATTCAGGTGAATCAACTGCATGTCTAAACATCTTGGTAAAATCATGTTCATAATAAATTCCAGTACCACCATAGTATGGATAAGCACTCATAGGGGCTACTACACCTTTACTCATAAATATTTCTTGTATTTTTTCTATCCCTATTGGTTTATCTTGCCTTAACTCTGCAGTTGAAATCAAACCGTTTTGTATTATAGTATCGTAATAAGCATCTGGAAAAGAATGAGAAACATAGCCATCTACTACATATTCTTGTAAAAAATAGTTCTTTACTTTTAGCATACTATCAGAAGTTATATTTTTTGTATCTATTCCAAGTTTATATGCAATTGTTAATGAGATAAGTTGTGCTTTTTGTAGTTCAAAGTTTTGAGGAGAAATTTTTCTATCATCAAGTTCAGCGTATAATTTTTCTATTTGTGTTATATAGTATTCAAAGCCAAAACCATCTTTATTAATTATGTGATGTATATAAAGTTCACCAATTAAATTTCCTAGATAGTTTAAGTTATGATTTTTATTCCAGTTTTTTCTTAACATAGTTATAAAGAAAGATGAGTTTATATTTTTATTTATATTTTCAAGCATTATTCTTCTTTTATTTTTTTCTAATTTTTTTTCAATATTCATTATTATCACCACCAAATACACTATTTTTTGTGTAATACTCTACCTTTTGGTAATTTATCTTCTTCGTCAATTGGTCTTTCTATATTTTTATGTATATTATTATTATTAATATTTTCTTTACTTTGTTGTACGATTAATTTTGATTTTAATTGTTTTAATTTTTCAATTTCTCTTAATTTTAAATTAATTTCTTCATCTATTTTATTTGAAATTTGTCCTTTTGAAAAAGATAAATTTGTATATTTAAATAGATCTTGTGTAAAAATATTATCAATATACCATTTTAAAAAAGTATCATCCAGTGAGTGAATATCATCATTTTTGATATAATCATTTTTCATATGAACTGGTGAAGTAAAAAGTATATCTTCGCAGACTAAATTATCTCCTATTTTAAGCCATTTGATTGGTTCAATTGCAAACCATTCACCATAATATTTAATAGCTTTAATATCTCCTAGCAAAGTTTTTGCTTGATATACATTATATTCTTTAATTATTACTTTGTCATCTATAATTGATGGTAAAGAAATTTTATCTTTTGTAATTTTGAACATGCTTTCATTGAAATCTTTTGTTAGATAAATAATATCATTGTAATAGTCATCTTCGTGTGTAAAAGCTATTTTCTTTTTTGGATAATATCCCAAAATATATTCATCATAATAAACACCTTCTATATCATAATATGCTTTATTAGTATATTCTCTTGTATTATAAACATAATAACAATTATATTTTCCATTTGGAATTGCTATATCTAATACATAATTATACGAAATTACTGGAATTATTCCAAATATTTGTTCAATATATCTTTCTTTATAATACACATCACTACGTGGAATAGTTTTCATATGTTCAGTTACTTCGGTTGAAAAACATAATTTTTCTTTATCCATATCAGTTAAACTTGATTCTAAAAGTATATATCTTTTATCAATTTCTGGTTCAGGATAACGGTGTCCTTTTGCAAGATAATATTTTTCAACTTCAAATTTACTATAGTTTAATTTTTGTGATATTGCTCTTGAAAAAATTGTTAAATGTGGATAACCTAGTTTCATTATTTGCTCACAGTTAATAATTGATATTGGGATAAAATGGTTATTATTCATATTAAATTTCACCTTCTTTACTTAGATAATTTTTTCTTTTGTAATAATTTATTTTTGTTTTTCTTGTTATTTTTCTTTTTTTCATAATTTCTTTTTCTTTTAAGGTGTTCATTGTATTGTCTTTTTTCATTTTCTGCATGCCAATCTATAATTTGTTTTATGGTTTCAAAATCTTCATCTCTGTTTATAAACATATTTATTGCTTTTTGAAATTTTTCTTCTGATATTATATTGTCGCAAGAATAATTTAATTGCATAACTACCTTTGTTAAATACAATACTACTTTTTGATTTTTAAAATTCATTAATGTATTTTTGTTTGAAATATTATTATTCATTTATATTCCTCCCCCTTTGTTGATATATATTATAATTAAAAACTTGTTATTTGTAAAATGCTTATTTTTTATGCTTGACATAACATTTTGTTATGATATAATGGTATTGGGTGAGGAAAATGAATATCAATTTTGAATATTATAAAGTTTTTTATGTTATAGCTAAGAATAAAAATATAACGAAAGCAGCGGATGAATTAAATATTAGCCAACCCGCTATTAGTAGAATGTTAAAAACAATGGAAGAACAAATGAATACTAAATTGTTTATAAGAAAAACTAAAGGTGTTATATTAACAAATGAAGGAAAAGAATTGTATAGACTTATATCTGATAGTATTGATAATATTATGAAAGCTGAAATGAGTTTTTCGGAATTAGTAAATAATAAAACAATTAAAATTGCTGGTAATAAAACATATATCAATTATTTAATTGAAAATAGAAAGCTAGATAATATTTTTAACACTAATTCAAATATAAATTTTATTGATTCAAATAATTTTGATTTGTTAAACAATCAGCTGTCTAATAATTTGATAGATTTTGCTTTTATATCAGAACCTACTAACTATGAATTTAATGATGACTTGGTATTTAAGCAATTGGATGAATTTCATTTGGTTTATCTTTTGAGTAAAGAAAAAAGTAATTCAATTGTTCTTTTAAATAATAATAAGTTTAATAATATATGTAAAATTTATTTACAGACTAATAATATTAATGTAGAAAATATTATACTTGTTGATGACTATGATTCTATTTACTCTATGATATCTAATGGTTATGCAAATGGATTTTTAATTAAAGAATATATCAATAGTAATTTTTTAAATGATAATATTTTGAATTTTAATATACCTGATTGTGTTTCTTCTATTAAAATGGGAATATTATATAACATAAATAATGAAATAAAAATTAAAAATTATTTTAATGCTTAGAGAGATCACTTTGTGATCTCTTATTTTTTGTTTAATGTGTCATTTATTATTTTTCGTATTTCAATAATTCTTTTTTTCATAAACTCAGGATTATCTTTAAACCACTTTATGTTAAGTGGTGATGGATGTGGCAAAACTATTGCTGGTTTATTAAATAATATATTATTTTTAAATATTAGGTCATTATAATCTTCATTTGGAAAAAATGTTTTAGCGGCTTTAGCTCCAATTATTATGTATAATTTATTATCTATATATTCTAATTCTTTCTTTATCCATTTTTCGTAGCATATTTTAGGTGGAGCTTTATCATTACCATTTTTATCTTTACCCGGATAGCAATGTGCTAGTGCTGTAATAAAGAAGTTATCTGGATTATAGAATTCTTCATCAGTTATTTGATACCATTCGTATTTTAATTTTTTACCGCTTTGATCAGTAAATGGCTTTAGTGTAGTATCTACCGTTTTAGATGGTGCCTGACTTATTTGAACTATTTTTGAAGTAGCTGAACCTATAACTACTGGATGTGGTTTAAAACCAAATGTATCTTCACAAATATTGCATTTTCTTATTTTATTTATTAAATTATTAAAGTCTTTTTCCATATATCTCTCTTTTAATTAAAACATATCATAATATGTGCCATTATCAAAGGCTTCTAAGGTATCTAGTATTTCATCCATGTTATCTTTTAATTCTTCACAAAGTTCTTTATAGTCTTCTTTTTTGACATATCCTTTTTCACTCATGTAAGCATAGAATTTTTTAATACTGGCTGCGGTTTCTTTAGTTGTATAAACGGTTGCCCACATACATTTTTCTATGAACCAACCGCTTAAAAATGAATATACTGAATTTATTCCTTCCTCTGGGGTTTCAATATCATAATAATTTAAATAGTCATTTATAAATAAATCTACATTACTTAAATGTTTCTTTATTGTCTTATCTTTCAGATTTTTTTCTTTTAGATATTCTTCAAACCCTTTCATAAACTTTTTGTTTCTTTTTTTATTTTCTTCTATTTTCTTTTCCAAATCTTTCATTTTTGTACTTCTCCTTATCTTTTAGTTTTTTTGTGATAATTTCTGTTGATAATCTATGTTTTTATGTGCTTTTTCTAATTCTTTTAGTGATTTATTTGGTGTTGGTAATTCTTCAGGCATGGTTCCTCCGTTTTTAGCAATAACTTCTCTAATGTTTTTTCCAATATTGTAATGGGTATTATTTGCTTCATTTTCACTAGAGATATTTTCTCTTTTTAGTTTTGATTCTGTTTGAGTAATACGAAAGAGATTAGCCGCTAGTTCTTCACTTCCCATATTATCTAAAATATCTTCGCGGTATCTTAAACCTTTTCTTTTAGCAATGTCATTTGCGGTTTCCCCATTATATAGGCCTTTATAGCCAGCATTATGAAACTTATCAAAGTTTTTGACGCCTGCTTTTTTGGCCGCTTGATTTAAAGAATAATTTCCTTTTTTAGTTAAGCTTTTTTGATAGAATTTTTTTCATCTTCAGTTAACATAGAATAATCTTTTTCTGTTAATTCTTGCTTTCTTGTTTGAATGGCAAAGTATGTTTGGCCTAAGGCAACAATTTCTTTTCTAGGATCAGCATTTTGTACTATTAAATAACATGCATATCTTGATAATTTGAAGTCTTCTATATTTCTCGAAGTTTTTGATCCTATACCAACCATTTTGCCGACGTCGTCAAAATGGTCAGAAACTGTCTTTTTACTTAATCTGCAAGCTGTTTTTGCCTTGTCTATTACACTTCTAAAGTTACTCCACTTTGAATATTCAAGTACTTTTATTAACTCTCTAGCTAACCAATACTCATTGCCATATTCATCAATGTGTTTAATATCTTCAAAAATTGTTTCATTATATTTTTTTATTTCATTCATTTTGATACCCCCTCTGATTTATATATTAATTATATCATTTTTTCGTTCTTATCAAAAGGTTATAAGAGTGATTTTGTATTTAAATTAATTGATATGTAAAAAGAGATTATTTTTTTGATTAATCTCCTTCTAATTTTTTAAGTTCATTTATAAATATTTCTTCAAGTTAGAATATTACTTCCATGATATACATAATTCATATTATCTTTTCTTTTTTATATAATTATTGTTATCAATGAATTTTTCATATACATCTTTATATTTGTCTATACATTTTTTAACATCAAACCAATAAACATTTGTTAGAATGCCATCATAAGGATCTATTTCTGTTCTTTCTAATACTCCTCCTAATGCTTTCATTGTTCTATCGGAGCCAATATTGTTAACATCACAGTCGAGCATAACTCTATCTAAATTAAGTTTATTGGCCTTAATTAAACCTAAATATAAATTGATTTTATTATAGCCTTTTCTTCTTTCAGTAGGTCTTATACTATAACCTATATTACCACCAAATTTTTTCATTTCTTCCGTTAAATTCCATCTTACATTGATTGTTCCAATTATTTTATTATCATTTTTTCTAATAAGTAAAAAGGTTTCACTAGGACATCTATTTAAACTTCTAGCATATTCTTCATTTTTCATATTTAAGCACATATCTAATGCTTCTTCAAAAGAATAACCATATAATACTTTATCAAGAGAACCTGCACCATTAATATCTGAATTATATTCTACAAATTCATTAAAATATTCAATAATTTCTTCTTTTCTTTCTAAAGAAGGTATTTCTAAATAAAATTTTTCCATATATACATCACCTATCCTAACATCAAAGTATATTATATTTCATAATACTTTTTTGTATTATTATTTTTCTATTTCTTTTATTTCAAGTAATAGTTTATCAAAGTCAGAAACATAATTTTTATCTTGAATAACTCTATATTTTTCATATTCTTTTTCTGCTTTTTCTATAGCTTCTTTATGTGATATTTTTCCTTTTCCTTCTAATACTTCATAGTGGAAAACCTTTAAAGCATTCTCTACTTCAGTTTTCCAATCTTCCATATACATTGGAATGTTTCTTTCTGCATTATTTTCTGCTATATCCAAAAATAAATTTACTAAATTATTTAAGTTTTTAATTTCTTTTTCATCTAAATAATTCTTTGCTATAACAATATCTGATTTTAGGATTTTACCATCGGGTGAATTTCTCCAAGTGGTAAGTCCCATATTATCTTTTTCTGCATCTACTCTATCATAAATTATTTCTGCCGCGGTCTTTCCAGTTATGGCATAGTGGAACTTATTTTGAATGCTTTTATAAAATGTTAAAGCTAAATCACTATTTTTATCATAATCAATAGAACATTCTGCAAAAATATCAGTTATTTTTTGATAAAACATTCTTTCACTGGTACGAATTAATTTAATTCTTTCAAGTAATCTTTTAAAGTATTCTTGATCTGCTTTTCTTGCTTTCATAAATCTATCATCATTTAAAGCAAATCCTTGAATCATGTAATCTTTAATTATTTTATTAGCCCATATTCTAAACTTAATTGCCTTTTTTGAATTGACTCTAAAACCAATAGATATAATCATATCTAGATTATAGTACTTAGTATTATATATTTGTTTTCCATTGTTACCCACATGTTCCATTTTGGAACATGTGCTTTTTTCTTCAAGTTCACCATCCTCATAAATATTATTTATATGTTTTGTAATTGCCGGTCTTTTAACATTAAAAAGGGTAGCTAAGGCTTCAGTATTTAACCAAACATCTTCATTTTCAAGTAATACTTCAATTTTGGTATTACCTTCTTCATCATTATAAAATAAAATATTCTTTTCATTACCTATTTTTATATCGTTCATACCTACCTCCTGAATTGATTTTTTTATAATCTTATTATATCATTATTATAGCCTTTTTCATAGGTATAAAAGTAAATATTTGTCATACAATAATATTATTTAATTTAAAGACTATGTAATAGGCTCTAAATTACCTCTTAAGACCTAGGCTTAAGATGATACATAAAAAGAGATTAGTTTTTAGTTAATCTCCATTTATCTAATTTAATTAATTCATCATAAACATTTTCTATATATTTAGAAGATATTACTTTTTCATCTTTGTCACTTACTACTTCTGCTGACCAACCTATTTATTTTATTATTATTTTTTATAACCTCATATAAATTAGTTCTTAAACATACACTACAAATATCCGAATCATTTTTAATCATATTATTATTCACCAAATAATCTGAAAGAATGTTTGCTAAAGGATAACGTAATAAATAATTAACTAAACCAACATTTAAGTCATAATCATAATGTATTAATTCTTTAACTCTGTTGATATCTAAATCTTCTTTACCTATTTGTCCGTTTTTTATATAATTTTTTTCACAAAATAGTTCATATTCTATAGCATTTAACATTTTTTCTTCATAATACATTCTATTATTTCTTCTTACCTCTTTTAACTCATTAAATTCTTTTTGTTCTAACCAAAGTTCTAGGTGCTTTTCAATAAAAAAAGAAAATACTTCACAAAGAAAATCATACTCATAGGGAATGATGTGTGGATTAGAGTTTATATCAATATAATGTGCAAACTCATGTGCAAGGATAAAAACGTCAGAATCATTTCCCGAAAGCTTTATGTTTGTTCTTTTGTTTTCTCTACTAGCAAAACTTTTTGTTTCATTTTTACTTATAATAATTCTGGAACTATTTATTCCGTCCAAAATAATTTCATAATATTCTTTATTATAATTTTTATAAAATTTCAAAACTATATCTAGAGGATTATTTATCTTTTTAGGGTAATTCATTTTAACATAATTTTTTCTAAAATTAGTTATTAGTTTATAAATCAAATCTTCTTGTATAAATTTATGAATATTAGATTCTACTTTTACTCTTTCAATAAAAGATTCAATTGTTTGTTTCATATTCTAGCCTCCTGATGATTTCTTTGTTACCATTATTGTACCACATATTTATTTTATTTTATAATTTTTTACTCTATTTAGTGTTATTTTACAATAATATTTTTAATTTAGAGACATTAGGCTCTAAATTACCTCTTAAGACCTAGGCTTAAGAGGATACATTAAAAGAGATTTTTAGTTAATCTCTTCTTTTTATGTGATTATTAAAGTAATTTAATGCTTCAGTAATTTGTCTATCATAGTTATTTATTATATTTTCTTTAGTTAAATATACATATTTGTCTGGATGTAATAATGTTGGTTCAAGTAATTCTTTTTTATTATTGAAATAGGTATTAAATTCATCTTTTTCATAACCAGTAAGTGATAATTCTTTATCATAATACCAATATGTGGAGCTACTAGTTACTCTTAGATTTAATTTATCTATATCTAAATTACTAGGACAATTCCCGAAACAATTTAAACTTGTTCCTATATCTGTTCCTATTATATAGGCTCCTATTTTCTTTAGTTCTACTAATGCCATACGGCCACTAGAAAAAACATATTCATTTACTAATGCTACAATATTTTTATCTTTAAGAAAATTTATTAATGGTTTTATTACTGATGAATTACCACCGCCATTATATCTTAAGTCAATTATATAATTTTTTATATTGCTTTCTTCTTTTAATTTTGAAACTAGTTGTTCCATTTTATCTTTATCTCTACAAGAGTTATAGTGGATAATACAGCAATCTTTAATAACTTCTGTAGAGTAATTTTCTGGAAATTGTACACTATAAAATTCTGGTAAATTATTTATATTAAAAGTAATATCTTCCTTTTCATTATTATCATTTAAAATAGTATAGATAAATTCTTTAGTATTATTTTCAATACTTGGTAATGATTTTAAAACATTCACATCAGATAAAAATGACTGAATCATTACTGATAAATGTTCTTTTGTTGAATAACAAATAATCTCTTCTAATTCACATAATATTCTTTGTATATCTATATTATTTATTTTCAATAACTTACCACCTATTAATTTTTTATAAATTGGAGAAATATTTGTAACATAAAGACTATTTTCTTCTACTGTAAAATCTATTGGTATGTATATATTATCTTTAAAACTTACTTTAGTATGCGAATCGTATCTACCCAACATAAATCTTATTAATAATGAAGTTATGTAATAAATATCAAATTCATCATATTCATTTTCACTTAATAGTTCATTTATCTTTTCTTTTAATTCTGTTTTTGTATGAAAAAAATATAATCCAGGATGACCTTTAAATTTTGAATCACCATTTTCTATAAAATTAAATATTTTTATTATATACTTTTTTGTTTCATCTTTATTTAATTTATTCATAGCCTACTCCTTTTATTCTGCAATTACTTTTCCATCTAAATTGCAAATATAACAGTCAGGTAATAGTTCTTTTATTCCTTTTAAAATCTTTTGATCTTTTTCATATATTCTACCTACTAATATTCCTTCAATAAAACAAGATGGGATTCCGAATAATACAGCACTTTCTCTATCTGTAAAGAAATCATCTTTCTTTTTTCTATCCACTAAAAACTTGGCATAATAATCAGGATTTACAAATTCTTTAACATCCTTATCATTTATTTGTTCTGATAAAATATCTCCATCTAATAATTTTTTCATATATTCAGATTGCCCATCAAATATAATTCCTACTTGTACTTTATCTTGAACTAGACTAGGCATAAATCTTGCTTCTTTTGTTTGCTCCATATACCATCTAAAGCATATTGGATTATCTTTTTTTAGCATTATACTTGGCATTTGATTATAAGGAATAACTTCAGTTTTAACACTAGAACCATCTATATTTTTATATTCAATAGTTCCTCCTGAATAAAAGTTTATATAATCTTTTAATAAATAATCTTGTTTCAAATTCCATACACCTACTGATGATGGATATTTTGAAAGCCTACCCTCTATAAACCATGATGATATTAAGCCATCTTTTAAGATATATTTTAAACCCTCTATATTTTTAAATGTACCATGTAATAATGTACCCTTTTTCAATAATACTTGATCATCTATTTTATAATTATGTTTTTTCTTTTTATAATTTGCTTTTGAATCATAATAATTATTTATTTGATTTATCATTATTTGTTTTGAATTTTTATTTTTAATTTTTTCATTTATGATTTCTATATAATTTTCTTTATTCATTCTTCAATACTCCTATTTATTAATTGTATTATACTATTGTAGTATTATATTATTTTTTGCTATTTTTATATTATCTTATGCTTAATTCTTTATTAATAGTTTGATCTCCTATATTAATAAATTCTTTCATTACCTGATTAATTCCAGTTTCACTTTTATACCAATCTTTTTTACTTATATTTCTATTATCTACTACTCCATAGAAATCGCATTTATCTATAGGAAAGTTATAATTACTTGCATTCATAAACCATCTTCTGGCAACAAAGTCTTTAGCTATTCTAAGTATTCTATTATAACTATTTATATCTACTAATTTATCTATATTTTTTAATATTTCGGGGTTACTAATATATTTATTAGATATAATTATTTTATTATTTATATTTTCCTTCTTTAAATAATTTATTAATATATTAGCACTACTTCTATTACTATCTAGCTGATGTCCTTCACATATTATAAATGTAGTATTATTATCTATTATATTTTTATCTAACATTAATTTCATATCTTTGGCTAATTGTTCTTCAGCCCAATCAGCATTTATGATTAATAAATCATAATGAGAAAGTTCTTCTATTGATTTTCCTATAAAAATAAAGTTTGTTATGTCTTCAATTGTTTTTGTCATTATATACCTCCTATTACTTATGTACTTTATGGTTTTTTGTTTGCTCTATGTAATTTGTTTTATTTATTTGTTTTTGTCTTTCTTTTGATATTTCTTCTTTTAATATATCAATTCTTTTCATTATTGTTTTTTTCCTTTTTACTATTCTATCTAATAACATTTCAGCTTCTTGCTGATATTTTGTTTTACTATATGCATAATTTTTAAATATTTGACGATATTGATCATCTGGAACTTGAGCTAGTCGTGCTGCATGGTAGTTTAAAGTTTCTAGAACTTCAGTTGATATTTCACCATTTACTATTTTTTTAAAAATTGTTGTATAAATAGTTTCACTTTCTCCATATTCTTCATTATAATTATGACTAAATAACATATCATCATTTATGTCTTTATCTATATATTTAAATGATTGTTCTTTATCTATTCCTCTTAGACTACCATTTTTATCAATTATAAAATTATGTATATGTGCATCATAATTGCATAAACAATAATCTACTAAATATTCTTCTAATATTTGATTTATTAAGTTTGTTGGTATTTCACTACCATATCTAGAAAACATTTTATACATTTCTTGTGTTTTTTCTTTATCAATTTCAATTTTTTCTTGGATAGCTCCAAA
>SAMEA104315429__coassemble_552_pt1 | contig 27033 bp, 27 predicted proteins | sample SAMEA104315429__metabat2_high_PE_036 | metagenome-assembled genome bin SAMEA104315429 (sample SAMEA104315429) | gut metagenome | biome: Monkey gut; feature: monkey-associated habitat; material: faeces | place: China | collected 2013 | reverse complement strand
AACATATGTAACCTATTTTTGTCAATATGTATTTTATACTTTTACATATTTTTTTATCACTACCTGTGATATAAGAAAAACTACAGACATTAATCTATAGTTTATATAAATACTTTTATTTCAGAGACATTTGACTCTGAAATATTTTTGAAAAACTTTTGACTTTCAAAAGCCTCGAACAATGTAGTGTGAGAGGAATATACTATTATCTACTTCTACCTTTAGATGATAATAGTTCTTCTCTTAAACTTCTATAGTATTCAATACAATTAACATATTTATTTTCTTTTTCATTAAATATCCATATAGCAGTTAAATCTTCTAGTGGAATGGCTCCCATTTGACCATCTTGTACTTTGGTATAAGGTGCTTCTAGTACTGGTCTTTTATTATAGTAAAATAGTTTATCTCCACCTCTAGTCCAAAATAATTCATTATTATGACCACCTTTTACTTTATCCTTACTTCTTGCATATCCACTAATTATAATATCTTCTATTTGATTCATACCGGTTACTCTATATACATAATTATTATTTGTTGTCATGGCAATAGGACTATCTTTACCAAAAGCTAATTCTTGGACAAATACTCTATTTCTAGTAGTTTCTATTCTATCGTCTTCCATATTTACTCCTTTTCTATAGTAGTTCTACCACTTATTCTATTATCACTATCTTTAATCCAAAGATAATATTTTTTATATGTAAAGTAATTACTCTCTACTTTGTTATTTTCTATTTTATTCCAGCATAATGAATCTATACTAGGAATACTCTTAGTTGTTTTTAGACAGTATTCAGTTGAATCTCCTATTGTTGTTATTATAAGTTTATTATTTTCTTTAGTAATACTTTCTATTTTAGCTGTCATATTTTCATTAGGTTTAGCGTAATAATGATTATTATCACTATCTGGCAAGATATTTTTTGCTACAATGAAACTAAATACTGATAAGACAAGAATACCACCAAGTACTATGAATGTACTATTATTATTTTTCATTTTTAACCTCCCTGTAATCTTTAAATAATTTTGTATATACTGGTTTTACTAACTCTCCTAATACAAACATTATAAAACATATTCCGATAGTTATCAAGATATAATTTATTTTTATATTTGGTACTATAAAGTATTTGCTTGTTGGTGTTACTAATACTATGATTTGAACTAATAGTATTAAGAATACTCCTAATGTTAGTTTTTTATTTGAAAAGATATTTTTATTTAGTACTGACTTTTTAATATTACGGCAAGAGAACGAGAATAGTAATTCATGAGTTACTAAGTAGATAAATAATAATGAACCTGCAGTATTTACATCTACTTCTTTTGCAAAATAGATATATATTATTAACATTACTATTGATTTTATGATAGCTCCAATTACTATTTTAGCTGTTAATAATGGGGTAAAGAAACTTTCATTGTATTTATTAGCAAGAGTATTTTCCATTTGGTCTTCTGTTTTCTTTTCAAAGGCTAACATAATAGCGGGTATACTATCTGTTACTAGGTTTATCCATAGTAGTTGTAATGTTGTAAACATTTCCATATTTAGTACCATAGATATGAATACTAGAAGTACTTCTATTATATTACCTGCGAGTAAGTATAGTATTATTTTTTTGATATTAGCAGTTATTCTTCTTCCTTCTTCAACTCCATCGACGATGGTAGAGAAACTATCATCTACAAGAATACAATCTGCTACTTTTTTTACCACTTCAGTTCCTGTTATGCCCATGCCTATTCCAATATCAGCTTTTTGAATAGCAGGTGCATCGTTTACGCCATCTCCAGTCATAGCTACAACATAACCATTACTTTGTAGTGCATCTACTATCCTTAATTTGGTACTTGGTGATATTCTAGCATAAACATTATATTTTTTTACTGCTTCTTTTAATTCATCGTCTGTTAACTTATCTATTTCTTTTCCAGTAGTGGCTCCTTCATCGGTATCAATAATGCCAACACTTTTAGCGATAGCACGAGCAGTATTTATACTATCTCCAGTTATCATAACTATTTTTATTCCAGAATTTTTACAAGTATTAATAGCATTTGGTACTGATATTCTTGGTGGATCCATCATTCCTATTAATCCTATAAATATCATATTATGTTCTGGATCACTTGTGTTTTCTGTTTTACAGGCTAGTGCTAAGATACGAAGGGATTTTTCTGATTCTTCTTCTTCTATTTTAAATATTTTTTCTTTATATTCAGTAGTTATATTATATAATTTATTATCTTCTAGATAATAGGAACAGTTTTGTAATACTGAGTCTAAACTTCCTTTAGTAAATGAATATTCTTTACCTTCAATGGTATTGATAGTACTCATCATTTTTCTATCTGAGTCAAATGGATACTCTTTTACTCTTGGAATATTTATTAATATATTTTTTTCTTCAAGGTATTTATAGATGGCTACTTCGGTTTCATCTCCTAGATATTTATCATTATTCTTAGTTACATTCTGACAACTTGATAAACAATAATTATATAGATTTATGTTTTCGATATTATCTTTTTCGGTATATAATTTATTGTTTACATAGATACTTTTTACTTGCATTTTATTTTCGGTAATAGTTCCTGTTTTATCGGAACAGATTATGTCAGTAGAACCTAGTGTTTCAACAGAAGCCATCTTTCTTATGATGACATTTCTTTTAGCCATTTCGGACATTCCTAGGGATAATATTATGGTTATTACTGATGACATACCTTCAGGGATAGCTGCTACCGCTAGGGAAATGGATAACATTAGGATATCAAAGAAATCATTCTTTTTAAGTAGGCCTACGGCCATCATAACTATTATTATTGCTATTATTATATAGGTTAATACTTTACTTATTTGGTTTACTTTCTTTTGGAGTGGAGTTAGTTCATTCTTATTATTCATAAGGCTTGCTCCTATTTTACCTAATTCTGTATTCATAGCGGTACTACATACTACTACAAAGGCATGTCCATTTGTTACATTACAACCAGCATAAACCATATTTTTTCTTTCATATAATTCTTTTTCTTCGGTTATATCTATATTATCTTTCTTGATACTTTTTGATTCCCCAGTTAGGGTTGATTCATTTACTTCTAAGGCTTCTGATGATATTATTCTAGCATCAGCGGATACATAATCACCTGCTTCTAGTTCTATTATATCTCCTGGTACAATCTTTCTTACATCAATGGTTTCTTTCTTACCATTTCTTATGACATTATTATTTGTTATAAACATTTTGTTTAGTTCTTCTATTGCTTTATCGGCTTTCTTCTCTTCAATAAAACTTAGAGTAGCATTTATTACTACAATTATTAAGATTATTACTGAGTCAGCATATGATTCTTTTTGAATATAAGATATTACTGCAGAAAATACTGAAGCAAAGATAAGTAAAATTATCATTAGATCATTAAACTGATTTAAAAAAATTATGAAATTTGATTTTTTCTTTCGTTCTGCTAATTTGTTTTCACCATACTCCTCTAATCTTTTGCTTGCTTCTTCTTCAGTTAATCCGCTTATACTTGTATTTAATTCTTTATATAGTTCTTCTACTTTTTTATTATAATAATTATTTTCTTTCATCTTTTTACTCCTTTATATTAGATATGATAGAATAAACATTACTATCATTATTATTAAGATTATTATTAAGAGTATTTTGGTTATATTTATTAAGATACTTTGATATGGTTTTAGTACTCTTATGCCACAGTTACGACAGTATTTATCACTATCTCTTACGACTTTTTTACAATTTAGACATTCTTTCATTGTTGTAACCTCTCTTTTAGGATATTTATTATTTCTAATGAACTAGTACTTGACGAATCTCTATGTAAGTAATAGTCATGAATGGCTTCGGCGATTACTTCGTCATAATTTACACTTTCTTTTATTTTTTGGCTAGCATATCCTGATATATTTTTGGTAAAGTCTTCAAGTGAAATATTGGTATTATACTTTTTGTTATAACTCTCTATGGCTTCTTCAACTAGTTCTTTTGAATATGTTCCTTCTTTTAGGATATTTAGAATGTTTTGATAATTATTTATATTATCTTTGGTTACTAGTGTTATATTATCAATATTATTTTGTTTTAGTAATGTTACAAATGTTATGTAATGACCTAGTTCATGGGCTATTAGTGATTCATAACTAGCATTATTTGGATACCAGTTTTCTTTTAATCCTTTACTTAGAATATCTTTATTTAAGAAATAATAACTATTTAATAGTATTTCTGTTTTATTTACTTTGTTATATTCTTTTATATCTAAGTTATTATTTATAAAAGTATTAGTAGGATTGAAATAGGCTATATAGTCTTCATTACTTGGAGCATTAGTTATGGTTATATTAGTTAGGTAACCTTTAATATTAGGAAATAATTGGTATGTTGTACTTATTACTTCTTTTATTTTACTTGATACATCTTCATCAACATCGCATAAACTTACACTGGGAATATTATAGTTTTCACTTATTTCTTTTTCGATTAGAGATACATTTATATTTCTTTTACATTTCCAAGATTGTTTTGTGATATCTTGTTTTATTAAATTTATGGCTTCTTCTTTAGTATCAACAACAATATTAGTATATTTATTATTGGTATTCATAATGGATACTTTATAACCATATTTTAAGCTAGATATTTCTTTTTGTAATTCTATATATGGTCTAAACATATCTTTACCGCTTATTAGAGTCATTGCAATAAAACTTATTATGATAATAGAAGTTAAGGTAAATAATAAACCAATATTATTTTCTTTATATCTTAATTTATTGTCTTTTAAAGATAAATAGCCATGAGGAGTTAGTTCTCCGCAGGTGGGACAAAAGTTATCATCTGCTTCTAGTTCTTCATTACATTTTATACATTTCATAAATACCTCCTTTACTACTTTATTTAATTATATCATATTTTGTCGTATTTGTTTGTAAAAAAAGATATTTTTATTTTTAATGGGAAAATTATATTAGGTGTTAGATATGAATTTTCAAAAACTAATAGAATTAAGAGAAGACTCTAGTCTTAAACAAAAAGATATTGCTAATGTTCTAAATATTACCCAGCAGACTTATTCGCTATGGGAAAATGGTACAAAAATTATTCCTTTGAAGCATTTAAACTCTTTATGTAATTATTATGATGTTAGTATGGATTATGTACTTGGACTTTCTAATGTTAGACAATATGATATTGTTAATAGGGTTATTGATAAAAAAATTATTGGAATAAAATTAAAAGAATTTAGAAAAGAAAAGAATATTACACAAGAAGAACTTGCTAATATTCTTAATACTACCCATTCAACAATTAGTGCTTATGAAAGTGGTAAAACGACCATCCTTACGGCTTTTGCTTATGAGATATGTAAAAGATATAATATTTCTATGGATTATTTATGTGGTAGAACTAGATAGATTAATTATCTAGTTTTTATTTATAATAGAAAAAACTATAGACATAAATCTATAGCTTATATAAATATTTTAATTTTAGAGACTACAGGCTCTAAAATTCTTTTGAAGATCCTAGGCTTCAAAAGTAAGTGAGAAACCTTGGGTTCGAACTTTTACTACTTTATACTAAAGTACTTAGTTAAATCTTTAATTACTCTTTTATGATAGAATACTAAGAGAATTATTAAACTTAATACACCTACTCCTCCTAAAACAATGATAGGCCAGTTTAATTCTACTACCTTAGTTAAAGCTAATATACAAAATATTATGGCCCCAATGGCAGTAAAGAATAATGGAATAAATTTCTTTCTTTGTAATTTGAATTCAGATAGAAATATTATTAACTGAAATATTATAATACTAAAGAGAATTATATTAATTACAAAGTATGAGAAACTAGTTTCTTCAATAATATCTATCATGTATAAATAAGCACATACTATCATTACTACTATTGTTATTCTTTTTATTAGAGTATTATCTATTAATGGTTTATTTAATATAGCAAAATAGAATATTATTTCTCCTCCTAGTACATAAAGCATCCATTTTTTTCCTCCTAGTGAGAGGTTTATTATAGTACAAGTTATTATCGATATTAGGAATATTATTAACATTATCTTTCTAAATATTAAGAATTTATTTACTTCTTTTTTTAGTGTTGGATAATTAATTTCTACTTTCATAGTCTTAACTTCCATATACTTTTAATTTAATATTGTTTTGAGTTAATATGTTATATATACTATTTTCTACTGATGTATTTGTAGTTAATTTACTTATTGATAATGTTAAAATATTATTACACGTTATAACAGAAAATGAGGCTCTATTTGTAATAGCGGTGCCTAAGACAAAGTCCATCTTTTCTACTTCTTTTTGTATTTCTTTTGGTAATTTTATATTACCTAAATTGGATAATACTGTAGTTTGAGATTTATCACCTGCATAACCATATACTATTTTGGCTACTGGTCTTTTTATAAATAGTGGAATGAATTTTAAATACTTTATTAAATTATCTGTATATTTTAATAATTCATCTAAGTTATCTTTAGTATTTTTTTCTCTTAATTGTCTTTGTACTTCAAGTAGGGTACTATCTAAATCTTTTACATCCTCTCTTGGAATATTTATGGATACATATAATGAGAAGTTTCTTAATGTTTTAGAGGGATAGTATTTACGCATATTTACTGGTACTTGTATTTTTATTAGTCCTTTTTTTGATGTTGAATATGATATTGTTAGAAATAAAATACTTAACATTAGTTCTGTTATAGTGGCATTCTTTTCTTTAGATAGTTTTTTTATATCATTTAAATCTATATCAAAATGTAATATCTGACATGGTCTAACACTTGATTTTTTTCCATCTATTTGAAGAGCTTTCTTCTCTATTAGACTTTGTGATTTTATCTTTGAAACTTTTCCTTTAAATTCATCTTTTGCTTCTTCTTCTTTAGGTCTTTCATTTATATCTAATACATAATTATTAGTACCTTGTATTTCTTTTAATAATTTTAGATAAGTAGCTACTAGTGTGGATAGAAATATGGTAGCTCCTGTTCCATCTGTTAGGGTATGAAAGCATTCTATACTTATTCTATTTTTATAGTATAGGGATTTAAATGATTGTTTACCTATGTTTGATACATTTATATATGAACATGGTAATTTTTTTTCTTCATGAATATGAAATCTTTTCTTTATCCCATCTAGATAGTGCCAAAAGAAGCCTTTTCTTACTGATGTTCGAAAGGTAGGAAATCTTTTCATAGTAAATAATAAAGCTATTTGATATATCTCTGGTACAATATCTTCTTTTAAATAACATGATACTCTATAGACACTCATAAGATTATCTCTCATTGATAATGGATATATTTTAGCAGCGCTATCTAATGGATACCAGTTTTCTGGTTCTTTTTGATAAATGTCTCCAAGGTTATCTATGGATAATATTTTAAGTGTTTCTTTAAGAGATTTTCCATTTTTTAAATAGTACTCTATGGCCTTCTCAAAGTCTTCATTTATTTTTATGGTTTCTTTTTTTGTTAGAGATATATTATTATTTAGATTGGTGAAATATTCTTTTATTATTTTTTCTTCTTCTAGATTAAAGTTTTTGTAAAAGGTTCTTCTTTGTTTCAATTTATCACTTCCATATTTATTATATCATAATATGTTGATTATTTGTGTACTTTTTCCCATGAACATTCTATATCATTTCTTCCAAAATGGCCATAGGCTGCAAGTGGATAATAGATTGGTTTTTGTAAATCTAATTCTTTTATGATATTATCCACACTGAAATTGAAAGTGTTATTTACATATTTATATATTTCTTCTTCAGGTACTTTATTTGTACCAAAAGTATTTATATATAATGATATTGGGTAGGCTTTACCTATAGCATAGCTTAGTTCTATTTCACACTTATCAGCATAGCCCTTGGCAACAATGTTTTTAGCTACATATCTAGCATAATAGGCTGCACTTCTATCTACTTTAGAAGGATCTTTACTGCTGAAACATCCTCCTCCTACTTTACCAATTCCACCGTATGTATCACATACTATTTTTCTACCAGTAGTACCGCTATCACCAAAAGAACCTCCTACCGTAAAACTACCACTGGTGTTTATTAAGATGTTTGTTTTGTCATCTATTAGATTACTTGGCACTACTTTATTTATTACTTTTTCTATTATATATTTTCTTAATTCTTTACTAGATACTTCTTTTTTATGCTGAGAAGCTATAATTATGGTATCTATTCTTTTGGGAATATCATCTTGATATTCTACTGTTACTTCGGTTTTACCATCAGGTAATAAAGGACTATCTTTATCTTCTTTTCTTACCTTGGTTAAATTATAGGCTAGTTTATTGGCAAGCATTATTGGCATAGGCATTAATTCTTTTGTTTCATTAGTGGCATAACCAAACATTATTCCTTGGTCTCCTGCCATAATGGTATCTTTTTCTACAGCCTTATTTATTTCTTTAGACTGCATACCTACTTTTACTATTACATGGTATTCTTCATTATAACCTATATCTTTTAGTACTTCTTTGGCTAATTTTTCATAATCTAGTTTAGCCTTGGTACTTGCTTCTCCATATATTAGTATTAAATCATCTTTGATTGTGGCTTCAACAGCCATCTTACTAGTTTTATCTTGTCTTAAGGCTTCATCTAAAATATAATCACTTATTTTGTCACATATTTTATCTGGATGTCCTTCAGTTACTGATTCACTAGTAAATAAATATTTTTTCATTGTATCACTCCTTCTTTGTTTTTATCAAAAAGAAAAAACTCTTGAAAGAGTTTATAGCTAGCATTATTCTCTTTCATCGTTATTAGCTGTACCACCTTACTTTATGCAGGTTGGTATGAGTTCATAGAGCTAATTCTCTCCCTCATTCTTGATAAAATACATTTATATTATATATTATTTTTGATACTTATACAAGTGATTTTGTTTATTTTTTTATCACTTTAGTATATATGACTGGCTTATATATGATAGATTTTATTTTTAGACTATAGGCTAAAAATAACACTCTGAGACTATAGGCTTAGAGTGATAATATTAATTAATTATATTTTATTTCTTTTATATATGGTTTAGCGGATATTAAACCCATTTTTGGTATTATAGTTATTGTTACTTCTTTTTTATCTTCAGATAACTCAATATTTTCAATTACATCTTTTTCAGTACTTATTATTTTTATTTCATGCATACTTAAAGTACTACGGGTAGTTAATGATGAATTATTAGATAATGTACCTAGCTTAGTATCATCTATATATACATCAAATGGTATAGCAAAACCTAACATTTTCTTTTCTCTTACTATAGTTATCTTTCCAATATTATTTTCATTATTTAATGGAGTTTCTTTACCACAATGAGGACAGAATTTGGCTTCTAAATCTAATTTACATCCACAATTTAGACATATCATATTAAACACTTCCTATCTACATACTTATATTAACATAAGTATATTTTTTTTGCAATTTTATTATATACTTTTTTGTACTTATGTGATAAAATTATACTAGGAGAAGAAGAATATGTTAGGGAAGATTATTGCTATTAATGAAAATGTTGTATCTGTTAAATTAGAAGTTAATGTCTATGATTTTGATGGTTTAATAGGTAAGAATGTTACTTTTAAAGATGAAAATATTACTAGTATTGGAGAAGTTACTGCGATTGGTAATGGTATTATGCAGGCTATTTTGGTTGGTGAAATTAAAGATGGTAAATTTTTATATGGAGATATTTCTAAGCCTTCCTTTAAGGCTATATGTTATTTGATTGATAATGCTACTTTGGATATTGTTCTAAATAGTGATGCTACTAATACTATAAAAATTGGTAAATCTTATATATATCCTGATTATGATATTAAACTTGATGTTGGTAATTTCTTTTCTAATCATTTTGCTATACTAGGTAATTCTGGTAGTGGTAAATCTTATTCAGTAGCTAAGATACTACAAGGAATCTTCTATCAGTGTAAGACTCTTCCATTTTATTCTAATATTTTCTTATTTGATGCTTATGGTGAATATCAAAGAGCCTTCTCGAGAATACATGAAGTTAATGAAAATATTAATTATAAAGTATATACTACAGATTTAAATAGTACGGAGTTCGAAATACTTACCTATCCTTTTTGGCTTTTAGGAGTAGATGATTTATGTTTACTTATGGGTGTTACTTCTAGAGAACAGATTCCAATAGTAGAAAAGGCTTTGAAGTTAGTTAGTTATTTTTCTAGAGAAGAAAATGAAGTTATTAATCAGAAGAATGATATTATTGCTAGATGTTTACTTGATGTATTGTTTTCTGGTAAGGCTCCTAGTATGATAAGAAATAAAGTTGTATCTATTCTTACCAAGTTTAGTACTAGTAATTTGAATCTTGAGGTTAAACTTGAAAAAGGTGGATGGGCTAGAACTATAAGACAATGTTTATTTGTAGAACAAGGTGGAGAGTTTGCAGATGTTGAACTTGTTATTGAGTATTTAGAGAGTTTATGTCTAGATAACTTTGAACTTTCTTTACCTAATGGTGAATTTATGTATTCTATGAAAGATTTTAGTACGGCTTTAGAGTTTGCTCTTATTTCTGAGGGAGCTCTTAATAGTGATACGGCCTTTGAACTTGGTAATGCTCTTAAAGTTAGATTTAATAATCTTATGAATAGTGATTATTCTAGATATTTTGATTATAATGGTTATATTAATAGAGAGGGATATATTAATTTACTTCTTACTTGTAATAATGGTAGAAAGGCACAAATTGTTAACTTTAATATTAATTATGTTGATGATAGATTTGCTAAGAACTTAGTTAAGATTTATTCTAAGCTTTTGTTTGATTATATTGTATCTTTAAATCAAAGAGCTACGATGCCATTTCATATTGTACTTGAAGAGGCTCATAGATATGTACAGAATGATAGTGATGTTAGTATACTTGGTTATAATATATTTGAAAGAATTACTAAAGAAGGTAGAAAGTATGGTTTACTACTTGGAATTGTTTCACAAAGGCCTTCTGAATTATCAGAAACTACGATATCACAGTGTAGTAATTTCTTAGTATTTAAGATGTTTCATCCTAGAGATTTGCAGTTTATTAAAGATATTATTTCTAGTGCTGATGTTACTTTAACTAATAAGATTAAGACACTACATCCTGGTACTTGTATTATGTTTGGTACAGCTTTTAAACTTCCTACGATTGCTATACTTGATAAACCTAATCCTGAACCTCTTAGTCAAAGCTGTGATATTAATAAGACTTGGTATCTTAACAATAATTAATATATATAAAAAGATAATTCTAAATATGCAGAATTATCTTTTGTTTTATTTATTTCCTCAGAAGCCTTATTCTAAGTCTTCTTGAGGCAAATTGGAGCCTGTAGTCTCCAATTTGATTATCTTTGTTGTTTGCTATCTTCTTAGTACTTTAGTTTTACTTTCTTTCTTTATTTCTTCTTTAAATATATTTATGTTATTAACTATTCTTTGTAATGATTCTTCATTTAAACTTATGTTAATTATTTTTAGAGAATTCTCTAGTGAAGCTGAATTTGTAAGAAGAGTGTTATTTAATTCTTGTACCTTAGCAAAGAATGTAGGATCTTTTTTATATTCAGTATAATTATACATTGATATTGCTCCGACTGAATAGTATAGTAATGTAAAGATACTTTTTCTATTTACTTGTATTTCTTTAAAAAATATATTTAAAGATTTTTTATAATCTTTATCTTTACCATATAAAATTTTATAACTTTCTTTTGAGATTTCTCCTAGTGAATAGTATAATAAAACTATTCTTATTATGTAATAACTTCTTGTTAAAAAATAATAAAAGTTATTGTATTCTGATACTGCAAACATATTTGCTTCTTCTTCGTAACCTACTCTTTTTAAATAATCTATATAGATTAGTTCTTCAGTGAAGGCTACTAGTTCTGTTAGTATATCATTTACTTCCCATCTTTGTTTATATGGTTGATTTCGGTAATGAGAGGCTTCATGTACCCATATTATTGAATCTGTTAATAAGTCATTATTATTAACATTTATTGTCTCATGATACTCTTTATATGTTATTATTTTTTGATTAGTCTTTGAATCTCTATAGGATTCTTCTGTAACTATATAATTGTTATTACCAGAGTATATTTCACTAAATGTTGCCTCATCTGGATTATTTGTACTGATAATATTGAATGTACCATTTTTAACTATATCTTCTATATTAAAGTCTATTTTCATACTCTTGTAGAAGCCTTCAATTAGTTTTAGCTTTTCCACTAAGTCTTTTCTTGCTCCACAACTTAAATCCGGTGTTTCCATATCTAAATCTTCTATATTATGACTTAAAAATGTTATTAATGAATATATGTTTTCTAGATTACTAAATAGTAATTTATTGTTATTATATTCTATATCAAAAAAACTTTTTAGAAAACTATTAGCACTTTTTTCTTTATCTATATTTTTTTTCATATAACTTTTCCTCTTGTGATATATTATAACAAAATATTAATAAAAAACAAGTTTTATTTTGTTTCTAGTTCATTACTAGTTGTGTATTCATAGTTTAAATGATTGTTTTTAGTTATTACTTGTTCTCCTAGATTCTTTTCTATATCATCTCTGGCTACTTTGGCGGAATGTCCACCCATTTTGGCTACTAATTTATTTTCTTCTAAACCTTGTGGTTTATGTTTTTCTGCTAATCTTTTGGTTGTCTCTTCTGAAAGGTCTGCTAGAATTACTTCTAGATTATCCATATTATCTCTTAATGACTCTTTTCTTAAGCCTTTATATTCTTTGTATTCTGAGGCGGTCATTCCAGACCATTCTTTATAGATTTCATTTGTTAATATAGCATATTCCTTTCCTTCAGTGATACCATTTGCTTTCCATACATCGGTTAATTCTTTTCTGTCTTGAATACCTTTTATTCTTTTAGCTATCCATTTTTCATCATAACCTTTAGTTCTATATGTATCTATTGCTCTTTGAACTGTTAAAGCCGGATCAAATATTTCATTGATTCTTTCTTTACCCAAACCAGCTAGCCACATCTTTATTGGTTCAGCATTTTTACTTGGAATGGATTCTATTATTCTAAACATACCTTCAATGTCAACAACATCAGTCATACGATATTTGCCGTCTTGAGCCTTCAGTTTCAACTGGTGACATTTTGTCACCGTTTCATTTCCTAAATCTTTTAGTCTTTGTTTTAATTTATTCCAATATTTTCTTGGATTGTCACTATTTGTTAGTACTCTTACTATATCAATAATACTAATATAGTATTTTTCTTCTTCTTTACTCCAGATAGTTCTAATTGTTTCATTATTAAATATTTTATTTATTAAATGCATTTTACTTTCTTCCATATATCCCCCTTCAATATTATCAGGTCTTTTACTTCTACCTAAATATATCATACTATTATTTCTATGTCAATATGTTTTTGTACATTTGTTCGCTAATAAATCGAACTTTTTATTTTAAAGACTACAGGCTTTAAAATATTTTTTTGAAGACCTGAGGCTTCAAAAAACCTCATTAAACTTTTAAGGTTAATGAGGTATATATAAATATAATTATATAATTATAATACTTGTTTTAAATATTGTCCTGTATATGAATTAGGATTATTAGCTACTTCTTCTGGAGTACCTGTGGCTACTACTTCTCCACCACCAGTTCCTCCTTCTGGTCCTAAATCTATTATGTAGTCTGCTACCTTGATAACATCTAGATTATGTTCTATTATTACTACGGTATCACCATTATCTACTATTCTCTCTAATATTTTTAATAGTTTCTTGATATCGTCTTGATGTAATCCAGTGGTAGGTTCATCTAAAATAAAGATACTCTTACCAGTAGGTTTCTTTTGAAGTTCTTTAGCAAGTTTTACTCTGGCAGCTTCGCCTCCTGATAATGTTGGAGCAGCTTGTCCTAGTTTGATATAACCTAGGCCAACATCAGATAATACTTTTAATTTATTTAATACTTTAGGATGATTTTCAAAAAATTCCATGGCTTCATCTACACGCATATTTAGTACTTCATAAATATTTTTATCTTTATATTTTATTTCTAGTGTTTCACTATTGTATCTAGTTCCATTACATACTTCACAAGGTACATATACATCTGGTAGGAAATGCATTTCTATCTTCTTTACGCCATCTCCCCAACAAGCTTCACATCTTCCACCTTTAACATTGAAACTAAATCTACCTTTGTCATAGCCTCTTATTTTGGCTTCCTTGGTTTCTGCGAAGATGTCTCTTATATCATCAAATACTCCTGTATAAGTTGCAGGATTAGATCTTGGCGTTCTTCCTATTGGTGCCTGAGATATTTGTACTACTTTATCAATGTTTTCTAATCCTTTTATTTCTTTACATTTACCTGGTTTTTCTTTTGATGAATAGATAGTTGATGCGAGAGTCTTATAAAGTATTTCGTTTATTAGACTTGACTTACCAGAACCTGATACTCCTGTTACTAGTGTCATTGTTCCTAGTGGTATTTTAACATTGATATTTTTTAGATTGTTTTCTTTAGCACCTTTTATTTCTAGATATTTTTTATTTCCTTTTCTTCTTTTAGAGGGCACTTCTATTTTTTCTATTCCTTTTAGATATCTTCCTGTTAGGCTATCTGGATTATTCATTACTTCTTCTGGAGTACCTTTAGCTACGACATAGCCTCCATGCTCTCCTGCTCCTGGGCCAATATCTATTAAATAATCTGCTTGAAGCATAGTATCGGTATCATGCTCAACCACTATTAGAGAGTTACCTAGGTCACGCATTTCTAATAGAGAGTTTATTAGTCTTTGATTATCTCTTTGATGCAGACCTATACTTGGTTCATCTAAGACATATAAGACTCCTGTTAATCTAGAACCTATTTGAGTGGCTAGTCTTATTCTTTGGCTTTCACCACCTGATAGAGTTCCGGCTTCTCTTGATAATGTTAGGTAAGATAGGCCAACATTTATAAGAAAGTTTAATCTTGATTTTATTTCTTTTACGACTATTTCGGATATTGATGCCTGCTCAGAAGTTAATTTTAGATTAGAAATAAATTTATTTAACTCTTCTATTGACATTGATGTTACTTCATAAATATTTTTTTTATTTATTAAGACATTTAGTACTGATGGTTTTAGTCTTGAACCATGGCAGGTAGGACACTCTAGTTCAGTCATATATCCTTCTATCCACTCTCTTATCCAAGTACTTTTTGTTTCTATGTATCTTCTTTCTAGGTTGGTTATTATTCCTTCATAGTAGCTTGTTGTTTTTCTAGTGTTTCCATTCTTAGCTTGATAATTAAAGGTTATGGCATCTTTAGCACCATATAATATTATATCTAGTTCTTCTTTGGTTAAGTCTTTTACTGGTTTTGATAGGTCTATGTGGTAAAAGTCCGCTACTGTGGTAAGTTCTGTATACATGATACTTGATTCTTCATCTAGATTTATTGGTTTGATCGCCCCTTCTAGTATAGACTTATTTTTATCTGGGATTACTAGGTCAACATCTATTTTATATTTTACTCCTAGTCCTTTACAATCTGGACAAGATCCATAAGGTGCATTGAAAGAGAATATACGGGGTTCTAATTCTTCAAGAGAATAATCACAGTATGGACAAGCATAGTCCTCACTCATAAGCAGTTCTTCTCCGCCAATAACATCTATTATAACTTTACCATGACTTAGTTTAGTCGCAGTCTCTAGAGAAGAGTATAATCTACTTCTTATGCCTTCTTTTACTACTAGTCTATCTATTATTACTGAGATATTATGTTTTTTATTTTTATCTAATTCTAAATCTTCAGATAAGTCTTTTACTTCACCATCTACTTTTACTCTGATGTATCCTTCTTTTCTTAGTTTTTCAAATAAATCTTTTTGGGTTCCTTTTTCTCCTTTTACTATTGGAGACATAACCATTATTTTTGTAGATTCTTCAAGAGATAATACTCTAGTTGTCATCTCTTCAACTGACTGAGATGATATTGGTATATGATGATTAGGACAATAAGGAACACCAATTCTTGCAAATAATAGTCTTAAGTAATCATATATTTCTGTTACTGTACCTACGGTACTTCTGGGATTTTTATTAGTAGTTTTTTGATCTATTGATATACTTGGTGATAGTCCTTCAATAGTATCTACATCAGGTTTTCCTGTCGCAGCTATAAACTGTCTTGCATAGGCTGATAGGCTTTCTACATATCTTCTTTGTCCTTCAGCATAAATAGTATCAAAAGCAAGGGATGATTTACCTGATCCTGATACTCCGGTCATTACTACTAATTTATTTTTGGGTATTTCTATATTTATATTTTTAAGGTTATTTTCTCTAGCTCCTTTTATTATTATTTTATCCATATACATCGCCTCTTCTTTGGTATTATATCACAATTTTTTAATTTTATAAACAAGAAAAAAATGCTAATTAAAGCATTTGTATTTATTATAGTTTTAACTGTCCTGGTGAGACTGTTTCAATGCCAGACCAAGGATTATTTTTTACTCTTTCTAGTACTTTAGGATGCTCCTCTAGAGGGGCTACATTCTCGCAAGTTTCATCCATTGGTGGTACTTCTTGAGTAGGAATATTACTAACAGATTTCTTTTGCACTACTGGATGATCTAATCTATCTTGCTCTACAAGGGCTTTAGCTTCCTCTCTATAAATATTAGCTTCTTTTGGAGTAGTAATGGAAGGATTTATAGTTGTCTCTATTACTGATTCTTTTGTAGGAACTTCAGTAGCTTCTTCGGGTTCACTTGGATTTTTATAATTAATTTGATTTATTTTTTCATCATTTTCTAGTTTACAACCTAAGCCTGGTATTTCTACATTAAGTTCATTTTTAACTGTTAGTAAAATATCATATAAACCATCTGAACTTGATATCTTCTTTATTAAATTAAGTCTTCTTTCTGCACTTATCTTTCTATCTTCCATGAAACTCCTCCTTTGACACATATAGTATATAGTAATTTTTATTAAAAGTAAACTGTTTTTTTAATTATAAGTCTCATTTGACATTAATTTGATAGTTTTATTTTGTATTCTTTTAATTATATTATATACCGTTCTTAAACTATTATCAGTTATTTTTGATATTTCTGACGCCGTATAATTTTGTTCTTTTAGAACAAATATTAGTTCCTCTTTCCATGTTAGCTTATTTAGTATTCTTTGTCTTAGTTCAAAATAATTATATTCATTAAATAAACTTATTTCTGGATTGTATTTATTGCTGCCTACTCCTATGGACTTTTCATTATTATACTCATATGATACTGATTCATTTAAAATTTTATTTTTAGTATTATTATGTTTTGCTATGTAGTTGGTTAAATTATTATCTATTACTTTATTTAAATAAGTATTAAAAGTATTTTTGTCTATGTAGCTATCTACTGCTTTATAAAAGGATAGTTCGGCTTCATTTAATAATTCTTTTATATCTATATGTGAGCTTCTATTATATGATAGTGCTTTAGCATGTAATAGACTATTATACTTTTTTCTTAATTCATTTACTGCATCTTCATTGTTTTCTTGTGCTAAATATAATAGTTCATAATCATTATACATACTAAATCCCCCTAGATCTATTTATTTCTGATAAGAATATTCCACATGCTACGGAAGCATTAAGACTATTTACTGTTCCTTTCATTGGTATTTTAGCAATGTAATCACAGTTATCTGCGGTAACCTTTCCTATACCTTTTCCTTCATTTCCTATCACTAGTCCTATTTTTGTTTTGTAATCTATTTCTGTATAATTAGTTCCTTCCATATCTGTTCCTACTATCCAGTACCCTAAATCTTTTAATTTTCTTATAGTATTATTGATATTTGGTACATTTACTATTTTTACTTTTTCTATTGCACCTACTGAAGTTTTAACAACAGTACTTGTTATCTGAACACTGCGGTCATTAGGAATTATTATAGCGTCTACTCCAAAGGCTTCACTAGAACGAACAATAGCTCCAAGATTATGGGGATCTTCAAGATGATCTAGTATAACTACAAGTGGATATTCTGTGGTAATGTTTGGTATTATTTCATCAAATGAATATGTTTTAATATCCTCTACTTCAAGTATTATACCTTGATGTAATCCTTTACATATTTTATCTAATTCTCTACTATCAAGAAGTTTTGTATTTATTTTTTTTCTTTCTATTAAAGATAGTATTTCGTCATCTTTAAACTTATTACTTAAGTATATTTTATGTATTTTTTTATTTTCTTTTAAGGCCTCTAGGGCTACATTTTTACCATATATTTTCATTATTTCACCTCAATTAAATTTAGTATTTCATATAGTCTTTCAGTATCATTTAGATATAGGTCTCCAAGTAATGATTCAAATCCTGTGGATAATTTATAAGTAATTATATCAGTATTTTTAGGGTGACTATTATTTTTGTAATTTCTTCCTCTTTTTACTATGTCTAATTCATCATTAGTTAATAGATTATTATCTATTAAATAGTTTAATGCTTTTACTTCTCCTTTTGCGGATACATATTCTACTTGTTTTTTTTGGATTTTTTCTATATCATTATATCCTAATTTTATTAATTTCTCTCTTATATAAAGGGAATAGATAGCATCTCCAAGTAAGGCAAGTACTTGGATGTTAATTAATTTTGTATTCATAATAACCTCAATTCTGTTGTTATTATATATTATTTATTTGCTTATGTCAATTGATTAAAAAGAAAAAGAGCATTAAGCTCCTTGATTGTAATTTTGCTGTATTTGACCAAACATTGATGGACCATTATTTGGAACATTATTTACTGGTATTGGATTGTTTACTGGTTCTGTTGTTTGTCCAAAAAATGGAGTATTTTGAATATTTGGATTAGTGTTTGGCATAGTATTTTGGCTTGTGTTAAAGTTATCTGTAGTTTCCATCATATTACCAATAGTAGGCATCTGTGGTTCCCAAAGATTTCCACTGAAATTTACCTGCGTGCTATTATTTTGTACTGGCATGCTTTGTGGTACTTCAAGTGAAGGAATATTATCATTTATGTTATTGTTTACTGGTACTGTTGGTTCACTTGATATTGGAATTGTTTCTCCTAGTGGTTTATTATTTTGTACTTCATTAACTGGAGCACTTCTTGGTATGTTAAATGTTGGTATATTCATATTTGATGTGGTACTCTCTGGGGTATTTGTAGTATTTGGTGCTTCAAATGTTGGAATATCAAGTTTTGCTTCTGGCACATCTACTTTTACTGGTTCAACAATACTTTTTGTTTCTCCACTATTTTCTTCACTATTGTATTTACTATTTAATACCTTTAGGGTCTCTCTTGTGGGATTTGTTAATAGTTCATTTGTTATATCCTCTAATTCTTCTTTACTTAGATACTTCATATAGGTACCCCTCCTCTATTCTAAATAGATTATAATATAAAAAAGAAAAAAAGTAAATATAATTTCACTTTTTTATATTAAATTATCTCTATCATAAATATTTATATTATATAAACTATAAACATCTATATTTGATACCTTAGTAAACTTAATAAAACATAAGTCCTCAATAACTATATCTTTATCTTTAGATAGTTTAAATTCTTTTTTTATACCATTTTTTAGTTTAGAATTATCTAATCCTGCTTTAACTATATTTAAATTATTGGCTAGATATATGGTAATATTATTATCACTAAAATAATCTATTCTTACTTTGTTATCAATTATTAATGAGCCTTTTCCTTTCAACTGGTAACTTCTTGGTTTTATTTCTTTTTTAGGTGTTATTCTCTTTATCTCTTTTAAGTCTAATTTATTTATTATACTTCCTTCGGATATTAAACCTGGTGTGTCCACAATATGAATATCCGCTAGGTCTATTTCTATTTTATTTAGGGTTGTTGATGGATAAATACTGGTAGTTACTTCGATATCTTTTTCAGAATAATTTTTTATTATTTTATTTATTAGTGTTGATTTACCTGAATTGGTATTACCTATAAAGTATACTTCTTTATTATTACTGTATTTTTTTATTTTATTCATTAGACTATCTAAATTATAATTTTTTACTGAACTTATTACTTCAATATCTAGATAGTTATTTACTCTCTTTGATACATAGTCTATTAACTTATAATCTTTTACTGATTTTGGTAATAAATCTTTTTTTGTTAAAACTATTATTACATTATTAAAGTTATTTATGATATCTAGGTTTAAGCTTAGTAGTGATGTAAGATAAACTACTAGTGAGTCTTTAGGAATACTATTTAATATATTTTGATAGTCTTTATTATTTAGTGTTATTTCTTTATATTCACCATAGTATTTTAATTTAAAGCATCTTTCACAAATATCTTTATTTAAATCATCTACATAGCCTTCTTTATTTATGTTATCATTTTGAAGTAATACTCCACATCCTGAACATTTCTTAGTCATAATATTCTCCTACTTTAAAGATCCCATCTTTGGTCATCTTATTTATTTTTTTTCTTTCTATATATCTATGAATTTTAGTAAATGGCATATCAATATTTGACATTGGATTTACTAAGATTGTTGTTATTCCTACTTTATTACCACCATATATATCAGTAACTAATTGGTCTCCAATTATAGCAACTTCAGATAAATCATATTTATATAAATCTAATATTTTTATAAAGTTTTTCTTTCTTGGTTTTCCTGCTTTAGCACAGCAATCTACTTTTAACTCTTTTTTAAATGGATATAATCGTTCTTTTGGTGAATTAGAAAATATTATTACTTTGAAGCCTTGTTCGCTTAATTTATCAAATAAGTTTTTTAATTTTTTGGTAGGTGTTCTATCAACATAAGGCACACAGGTATTGTCTAAATCAAATAGTAGACACTTGATACCATTTTCTTTTAATTTATCATAATTTATTGTGTATATACTTTTTTTATAAGCATCTGGATAAAAGTAATTCATTTTGTTTCACCTCAAAATAATTATACTTTATTTTAAATTAAAAATAAAGATGTTGATTACTAAAATAATATAATTCTTTAACAATAGAGACCTTAGGCTCTATTGTTCCACTTGAGACCTTAGACTCAAGTGGTATAAAATAATAAAAAGCATAAACTTTATTAGGAGGTTTTTATGCTTTATAGTTTATTTAATTTTATTGTTAATAATCTTACTTTTTTTACTGGAGCATATTCTAATAATGTCTTTCCTGATCCTTTATCAAAAGAAGAGGAAGAGAAGTATATTGAAAAAATGATGAAAGGTGATAAAGAGGCTAGAGCTAAATTAATAGAACATAATCTTAGACTAGTAGCTCATATAGTTAAGAAGTTTGAATCTAGTACTAATGATGTTGATGACTTAATTGGTATTGGTACTGTCGGTTTAATTAAGGGTATTGATAGTTTCTCTCCAGATAAGAATATTAAACTGGCTACATACATAGCAAAATGTTCGGAAAATGAAATTCTTATGCATTTCAGATCTGATAAGAAGAATTCAAAGAATGTTAGCATTTATGATGGAATAAGTTATGATAAAGAAGGAAATGAGATTACTATTTTAGATGTACTTAAAACAGAAAATCCTGACTATGCAGAAGAAATATATAAGAATGATAATATTAAATTACTTAGAAAATATCTTAATGTTTTAACTAAAAGAGAAAGAGAAGTTTTAACTAAAAGGTATGGACTAGATAATACTGATGAGATTACTCAAAAAGAAATTGCTAAGGAACTAGGTATTTCTAGGAGTTATGTATCAAGGATAGAAAAAAGGGCTATTACTAAAATACTTAGAGAATTTATTAGAAATGATAATAGTACAAAAGAAAATTCTTAATAATTACTTGACTAAATGGTATTTTTATGGTAAAGTTAATAACGAACTGATGAGGAGGTAATTCTATGGAAAATATATCAACTAAAAAGACTAGATCTGTAAATAATAGACCTAACTGTCTTAAAATAACTAAAGGTACTCAAAAAGTAAATATGACTACTGTTACTTTAAAAGATGGTAGTAAAGTTAAGACTAGTGTTAGAGAAGCTAGAACTATGAAAAAGAATAATGAATTGGCATAATTAAGATAGAATAATCTATCTTTTTTTGTTACATAATAATTAAAAATGAGACTATAATAGTCTCTTTTATATTTTTTCTTTTTCTAATTGTCTTCGAATAAGTTTATATACTTTGGTTTTATCTTTATATTCTGAATAAATATTTCCATAGAATTCATAGTTTCTATCTTTTATATAATTTGAATTAATAAGCGTGTACCTCTCTATTAATTTATCTTGTTCAATTTTTCTTTTTACTGCGAGAAATAGGTCATTCTTGGCATATAGAACAATATTTTTTTCTTTTAATTGAGATGTATAGCTAGTATCTAGCATACCATTCTTTCTAATGGGTGTTGTTCTTACAAATTCTTTTCCAATAAATGATGATTCGTTTAAAAACTCTGATAGTTTCATATATATTCTTTTCATTTCTTCAACGCCATTATATTTTCTTTCTTGAAAATTATTTTTCATTAACAAGTTTATACCATCATTAGTATATAATCTCCAAAAGGTATCTGTACCGCTGTAATCTAATTTACCTCTTTCATTTTCTAAAGATGATTTTACACTCTTTGATAATTCTATAACACCAAGTGTAAAAAGATTAGGATCTTCAGTAAAAAGTTTTTGTAATTCTTCTATTTTTTCATCTATTTCTTTTATATCAGCACTTGGGTTATAAATTTCTGGTCCTTTTTTTAAATATATTTCGCCATTATAAATAATATCCATAATACCCTTCTTTCACATATATAGTATCATAAATAGTTTATTTAAACAAGATTAATTACTTTGTTTTTTCTTTTTGGCTAACTCTAGTATTTTACTATAATATTCTTTACCTAGCATATATTCTTCTTCGATTATTTCCTGATTTATATTTTTGTTTTCGGACATATTAAAAACTCCTTTCTTTATTATTATTAAGAATGGAGTTTGTTTTTATACTAATAAACTATTTATTTGAGATACTGGATCAGTACTTTTGGTTATGTAAGATCCTACTACGGCGATATTGGCATCTTTAACTAGATTTATGGTATTGTTATTGATGCCGCCATCTACTTCAAGAAGGATATCTCTTGTACCTATTAGTTCTTTTATTTCTTTTAATCTTTTGGTACTTGACTCTAGGAATGGTTGACCTCCAAGTCCTGGTTCTACAGTCATTACTAGAATTAAATCTATATCATCTAGATATGGTACTAATTTATTTATATCTGTATTGGGCTTTATTGATAATCCTCTTTTGAATCCTAATGATTTTATTTTAGATAATATTTCTTTTATGTCTTTGTCTATTTCGAGATGTATTGTTATATTTTCAATATTATTTAAATATTTTATATTATCTATATACTCTTCAGGACTATCCATCATTAAATGAATATCTAATTTTTTTCTTGATATACCAGATAGTTCTTGTAATTCTGGATATGGTAATGTTCTTTGAGGGACAAATTGTCCATCCATTACATCCATGTGAATATATGAAATATTAGTATTATTTAGTGTTTTTATCATTTCTTTTTTGTCTTCCGAATTTAGTATTGATACTGATATTTTCATATTATTTTCCTCCGATGAAAGATTTATAGTTATTATATCTTGAAGGAAGTATATTACCTTTTTCAAGTGTTTCCTTTATATAGCAACCATCTTCTTTAATATGCATACAATCTCTATATTTACAATAGTGTAGGCCATCAAACATTTCTTTCATATTATCTCTTATATCTAACTTAGTCATTCCTCTAAAGTCTACTGAAGAGAAACCTGGAGTATCGGCGATTAATGCACCATCTACTTCATATAATGTTACACATCTTGTAGTATGTTTTCCTCTTCCTAGGGCTTTTGATATTTCATTTGTTTCGAGTGATAAGTTTTTATCTAATCTATTTAGAAGAGATGATTTTCCTGCACCTGACTGTCCTGCGAGTACTACTTTTTTATTTTTTATTATTTTTTTTATTTCTTTAATATTATTATTATCAGTTACTATATAACCAATTCTTTGATAGTAAGAGGTTATTTTATCTATTTCATTTCTTTCTTCTTCGGTTAATAAATCTAGTTTGGTTAGACATATTACTGGTTCAATATTATTAAATGATATTATAGTTAATAATTTATCTAATAAATTACTATCAAAGTTTGGTTCTTTTACTGATACTGCAATTAAAGCGATATCTATATTGGCAATGGGAGGTCTAATAAGAGAATTCTTTCTTGGTAATATTTCTAGTAGGTAATTATTTATATCATCTATTATTACTGAGTCTCCTACTAGAGGAGTTATTTTATCATTTCTGAACTTTCCTCTTGGTTTACAAACATATACTCCATTTGATGTTCTTACTGTGTAATCATTACTTTGATTTTTAATTATTATTCCTTCCATTTATGCTCCTTATTAATTTGTCTTTTCATCACTTGGTAGTAGTGGATCTGTTGGATTTTTATCCTTGTCTTTATCATCTTTTTTTTCTGGTTTCTTTGATAGTGTTATTTTTAATGTGTATCCTTCATATATTGGATCTCCTACTGCTCTATTTTGTGATAAAACAATGTCTTCTTCTACTTCGTCTGTTTCTTTGTATGATTTATCTAGTGTTAAATTGTATTCTTTAACAAAGTCTTCTACTTGTGATAGTGTCCATTTTTCTGCGACCATATCTGGATAAACATCTACTTCTGGTATATATAATATAACACTATCATTAGCATATAATTTTGTCTCTTCATCTTTATTGAAGGCTGGTTCTTGGCTTATTATGTTGTCTTTCTTATCTTTATATTCTGAAGCATTTTCTACTGATTTGGTTTTCATTTCTACTTTGATACCTTTAGCCTCTAATTTACCTTTTATTTCATAATAGTTTTGACCGGTATAGTCCTCAAGGACTACATATTCTTTACCTGATGATTCAACAATTGTTATTGTACTCTTCTTAGTTCTAGTAGAACCGGCTTTGGGTTCTGTTCTTATTACTTTTCCTTCTTCAACAGTAGTGCTTTCTTCACTCTTTGTTGTATATTCTAATCCTTTTTCTTTTATTTTTTTGATAGCTTCTTCAGTGGTTAATCCTACTACATTTGGCACTTTTACTTCTTTTACATCTTTACTTGTTATTAGTAAGTATACACCTGCGAGTACGATTAATGTTCCTAAAAGAACTACTGCTAGAATAATTGGTAATTTATTTTTTTCATCTTTTTCCTTTAGTACTGAATTATCCTCGCTATCTTCTTCTTTAGCGGTAGGTTTATCTATCACTTGTTTTACTTCTTTTGTAACTTGTGGTATAACCTTTGTCTCTTCAAGATCGTTTTCTGGATATTCATATACTAATCTCTTTTCATTATCTCTTTGAAGAGCTGTCTGCAAGTCTTTATACATATCTCTAACATTATCATATCTGTTCTTTGGATTTTTAGCAGTCGCTTTTAATACGATGTTTTCAACAGATTGTGGTATTGTTGGATTTTGTTTTCTAATACTTGGTATTTTTTCTTTCATATGTTTTAAGGCTATTTCAACAGCAGTATCTCCTTTAAATGGTACTGAGCCTGTTAATAGCTCGTACATTAATATTCCTAGAGAATAAATATCACTTTTTACTGTAGAACCTTTTCCATTAGCTTGCTCTGGAGGCAGATAATGAACTGAGCCCATTACTGAATTTGTTTGAGTTAACTGTGTTGAATTTAGAGCCATAGCTATACCAAAGTCAGTTATTTTTACTAGTCCATTGTCCTCAATCATTATATTTTGTGGTTTAATATCTCTATGAATTATATAGGCTTCATGAGCATGTGCTAAACCATCTGTTAACTGTGTCATTATATCTATTACTTCATTTAGAGTAAGTGCTCCTCTTTTCTGAAGTAATTGTTTTAATGTTTTTCCTTCAATGTATTCCATTACGATGTAATAGTTTCCATCTTCTTCACCGACATCGTATACTTCAACAATATTTGGATGTGATAAATTTGATACTGATAGAGCTTCTCTTTTGAAGCGACGAATGAACTTTTCATCATTTGAAAGATCTCCACGTAATACTTTTATTGCAACTTTTCTATCTAGAATTGTATCATTTGCTAAATAGACATTAGCCATACCGCCTTCGCCAATTGTTTTAATAATTTCATATCTATCATTAATCTTTTGACCTTTTGATAGCATTATAAATCACCACTTTCCTTTTTTAGATAAGCAATTGATATATTATCTGTACCACCACGCATGTTACTCTTTTTAATTAGTTTTTCTACTTGTTCCTCTATCGAATTTTTATTATTTAATACTTTTTCTATTTGATCATCTGCGACCATATTTGTTAGGCCATCACTACATAGGAATAATCCTGATACGTTAGTGTCTACATCAAAAATATCTATTTCGATTGGATCATTTGCTCCAAGGGCTCTAGTTAATAGATTTTTTCTTGGATGAAATTTAGCTTGTTCTGGAGTTAACTCTCCTGTTGATACAAGTAAATTTACCAGGGTATGATCCTTTGTTATTTTATGTAATAATCCATTTTTCATTACATATCCTGATGAATCACCAATATTTCCATATAGTATGTAATCATTTGTTTTGATAGCTATTACTAGGGTTGTCCCCATGCCTTTGCTCTCGGGATGATTTTTTGTATAAGAAAATATTTTTTCATTTATTTCTTTTACTATTCTTCTTAAGTAGTCGATAGCATCTTCTTTTTTTCCGAGCGTTTCTAGTTCTTCAAAACTATCTCTAACATGTTCTATTGCTATATTAGAGGCTACTTCTCCTGCTTTATGTCCACCCATTCCATCCGCTACGG
>SAMEA104315429__coassemble_534_pt1 | contig 28046 bp, 19 predicted proteins | sample SAMEA104315429__metabat2_high_PE_036 | metagenome-assembled genome bin SAMEA104315429 (sample SAMEA104315429) | gut metagenome | biome: Monkey gut; feature: monkey-associated habitat; material: faeces | place: China | collected 2013 | reverse complement strand
TATGTAGAATTGGCTTTTATATAATAGATTTTAAATTAAGACTTTGCTAAAGGCTTAATTTAACACTCAAAGACTATAGGCTTAGAGTGAACATATGCTTGTTTATTAATTTATTGTATGGTATAATACACTTGTAATTTGAAGTGAGGTTATTATATGTATTTAATAAATATTATAAGTTCAATAGGAGAGCATTATTTATCTTGGAGACATGTATATAATGTCATAGGTAGTGTTTTAACTATATTGATGGCCTATAAAATAGTTTATTGGCTTATTGGTTTATTCTTTACTAGAAAGTTTAAACCCGCGAAGAAAAAACATAAATATGCTATTTTAATAGCGGCGAGAAATGAAAAGAATGTTATTGGTAATTTACTGGATAGTATAAATAAACAAGATTATCCTGGTGAGCTTCTTACTACTTTTGTAGTTGCAGATAATTGTACTGATAATACTGCTGAAATTGCTAGAAAGCATGGGGCAGTCTGCTACGAAAGATTTGATAATGAACATAAAACTAAAGGTTTTGCTCTTCAGTATCTTCTAGAAAAAATAGGAGAAGACTATGGTAGAATGAGTTTTGAAGGATATTTTATATTCGATGCTGATAATCTTTTAAAGAGTGATTATATTAGTAAAATGAATGATGCTTTTGATTCTGGAGAAAAAATTATTACTTCTTATCGAAATACTAAAAACTTTGATGAAAACTGGATAGCATCTACATATGCAATACATTGGATTAGATCTATTAGATGTAATCATAGAGCTAGATCAGTACTTAGACTAGCTACGAATATACAAGGAACAGGATTTTTATTTACTAATGAGATTGTAAAAAATGGTTGGCATTATACTTCTCTTACTGAAGATAGAGCACTTACTGCGGATGCTGTAGCACAAGGATATAGAATATCTTATCAAGATGAGGCTATGTTCTATGATGAGCAACCTACTAGTTTAAAAGTTGCTTTAAGACAAAGAACTAGATGGTCTAAAGGTCATTTACTTGCTTTTATTGAATCTGGACCATATCTATTTATTAATATATTCTTTGGTAAATTATTCTTAAAAACTAGATGGCAAGAAAAAAAGAAGAAAAAAGAGAAAAAAACATTTAAGAGTGTTATGTTATCTATCATAGAATCTATTAGACATAGATTTGCTTCTTTTGATACTTTAATGCAACTTACTCCATTTTCAGTATTTAATCTTGCTAGATGGCTAATTGTTGTAGTTATTATGTATGGCTGCTACTGCTATAACATAGGAATTAATGGTAGTAATTTGTTTAGTGGTAGTACTTATTTAGCAAAGGTTCTTAGAAGTTTATTTGAAATTAAGATAGTAATTAATCCTGGTATTAATGCTTTCTTTATAGGAATGCTTATTTCTATTTGGTTTAGACTTTTATATAGAATAGGTATGTACTTTCAAGATATGTGGATAGCAGTTTATGTGTTTATTATTGAAAGAAAAAATATTAAAAATATTCCTTTTATGAAAAAAGTATTGTATACTTTAACTTGGCCTACATTTGATATAATTGGTAGATATAGTACCTATGCTGCTTTATTTATGAAAGTTACTTGGAAGCCTATTCCTCACGATAGTAAAGTTACTATTGATGATATTCATAATAATAAAGAAAAGAACTCTAATTCTTAGGAACTAGAGTTTTTATATTGTTTTATTTTGTCTTTCTTTTATTTGTTTAAAATAATTATATTTTAATGTTAAATCATTTTTCTTTATTAGATAATTTATATAGTAGTTTTTATCTTCGAGTAGTAAACTATCTATTTCTTTGCCTTTGGTTACAACACCACCATCTACATAGATACTTCCATCATACCATGAATAATCACTAAAGAATACTGAACCATGATAGTTATTATCTAAAGCATCAGTACCTATATAATAATTTGAATTATAATCTATTCCATATAGATTTAATATTGTTGGGAGTACATTTAACTGTGATGTTACTTCTTTAATTGTTTTTTTATCTTTATTGTTATGCCATATAAAGAATGGTGTATGATTAATTAGGTTATTGTCTGTTTCTTTATATTTATCTAAGATAGTTTGATCTGATAATGTATATAGATAATGGTCTGTAAATACAACAATTGTTGTGTTATCTAGTAAATTTCTTTCTGTTAATTCATTTAATAACAATTCCATCATATAATCTGTTTCTTTTGCCTGTCTCCTAGCACAAGATTCTTCAGTCATTTCTGGATATACATAATCTTTTGGTAACTCCTCTAAGTTGTTTTCACTTAAGTAATCTAGTGTTAATAACTTTCTACAATTACCTTTTTCTGTTGTAAATGGCATATGATTAGTATAAGTTATGATATAATTAACAAATTTTTCATTTTCAAACATTTTTTCTTTGAATGTTTCATTTAATATTAATTCTCTATCTAAAACATAAGAATCATCTTTATATGTTCCTAAATCTACTAGTCCATAATAATTATCATAGCCCCAGTTTTTATAGTTGGCTCCTCGTGAGTAATATTCACTAGTATTCATATGAAAGGCATTAACTGTGTATCCTTTATTTTTGAATAGATGGGCTAATGAATATGGAAATGTATTTTTATTAAAAGTATAAGCATTTTGTGTATATGATAAAGGAGTTATAAATCCTGTATTAACTGCAAACTCTGAGTTAAATGTAGAACCTCCTCCATTGTAATATGAATAATGATTAGTAAAGTTAATACTATTATTCATCATTTTATATAATGTAGGAGTATCTTCTTCAGTAATTAGCCAGTTATCTATTCCTTCAAGCTGTACTATTATTAAATTGTTATCTTTATATTTTCCTGTGTACTTATTTGTCTCTTTTGTCTCCTCTTTATTATATTCTTCTTCAAGAAATGTTAAATCTTCTTCATTTGTTGTCTTCTTTGCTTTTATAAATGTTACATAGAAATTTCTTACTGTATATTCATACACTCCTGATACCATCATGCTTTTATTGTTATCATTAAAACTCATATATATATTTCTAGGATTTCTCCATGTACTCCAAGTAAGTTCTTCATTTGGAGTACCTAATAGAAATGGTATTATAAAATGTAATATTAGAAAAGCAAAAAATACTTTTATTACGCTTTTTAAATTTGTTTTATTTCTACTTGGATAAAATTTTAATCCTAAAATAAACGATCCTATTATTGGTACCATTAATATGTATACCCAAATATTACAATCTTTTATAGCATCTAGAAAATATTCAGAACCTTCTCCTGCAAGTAAGACCATACTAAAGTCAAAGAATGTACCAGTCATTGAGTAATATATATTATTTACTGTATATATTGCAAATGATAATATAAAGAAGATAATATATATTGTCTTTCCAATCTTTTTCTTATAGAATAGAGAAGCTCCTAGTACAAAGAATATCCATGATAGAGTAAATAGTATTGGTACTAATTTCATAATTCCATAAAAATGAATTTTGTATCCTAATATTTTAGTAAATAAGTCTATTAATATAAATGGTAGTGCTAATATTAATATGTAATAGTATTTCTTTATTATATCTAATATCTTATTTAGTATTTTTTTTATATCTATATTTTGCTTTTTTATTTTATTATGTCTACTTTTATTTTTCTTTTTAATATTTTTTACTTCTTTTGACACCTAAATCACCACTACTGAAATTATACTATAATATTGCCTTTTTGTAAATATTTTACGAGAAATGGAGAAATTACTAAGACTTTGGCTTAGTAATTCTTTTTGAAGACCTGAGGCTTCAAAAACAGCGAGCAATGAAATGCGAGATGAAATAAATAAAAAACTATTTTCTTTTTAATATTTATTTGGTATAATTTAGTTATGATAAAGATAGAAGGAAGGGCTAGTTATGTTTAAAGAAATTACCGCTATTAGTAAAAATTATGCTATTGTTAAAATTGATAATGTAATTAATGATGACTTACTTAATTTAAATGTTATTTTTGAAGAAAATAATAAAAAAATACTAGGAGAAATTGAAGAAATAATTAATAGTGAGGCTAAAATTACTTTTCTAGGTGAGTTTATTAATGATAAGTTTTTTGATGGTATTATTAGAAAACCTAGTATTAATGCTAAAATAAGAATAATTAATGGTAATGAACTAGCAGAACTTACTGGCTACAATGATAGTACGGCAATGATTCTTGGACTATCTCCTTTATATAATAATAGTCCTGTTAAAATTAATATTGATGATATGTGGAGTAATCACACCGCTATATTTGGCAATACTGGTAGTGGTAAAACATATGGTGTAGCTAGACTAGTACAAAATTTATTTACTATGCCTAATTATATTCCATTTAATAGTGTTATATTTATATTTAATAATACTGATGAATATGATAATGCCTTTAAATCTATTAATAGCTATAATTTTAACTTTAATTATAAGATGTTTAGTACTGATACAGATAGTAATAATAGTATTTTAAAATTACCTTTATGGCTTATGTCAGTAGATGATTACGCTAATTTACTTGATGTTAGTGCTTATAGTCAAATTATGGTTATTGAAAAAATGCTTAATTATGTTTCTTTATTTGCAAGAAATGATGAAGAATCTAATAAGTATAAGAATCACTTAATTGCTACCGCTATTACATCAGTTCTTTATTCTAATCAAGTATCTGCAAGAATAAGGGATCAAATATTTTCTATTTTAACTAGTTGTAGTACTAAAGAGCTTAACTTGGATGTTGAAGTTCCTGGTGTTGGTTATACAAGACAATTTAGAAAATGTTTTGAAATAGATAGTCAAGGACAATTTGCTGAGAGAGTTCTTATTACAGAATATATTAAGAAATTTATTGATAATGATACTAAGTGGAAAGAAGATTATACACCTGTATATTTTACTATTGATGATTTAAAGGAAGCACTTAACTTTACTTTAATATCTGAAGGAGTTCTTCTTAATGAGAAATCTTATGCAGAAGGTACTGCTTTAAAAGTTAAATTACATAGTATTGCTAATAGTTCTTTGAGAAGTTATTTTGAAGTAGAAAAGTTTTGTACTATTAATGAATTTATATCTGACTTAATACTAGTGGATGGTAATAAGAGGGCACAAATTATTAATTTTGTACTTGAAGGTATCGATGATAGATTTGCTAAAGCTCTTGTTAAAATTTATTCTAGAATATTCTTTAACTTTATGAAGAGTCTTCCTTCAAGAGGTTCTATGCCTATTAATATCATGCTTGAAGAGGCACATAGATACGTTCAAAAAGATATTGATAACGATATACTCGGATATAATATATTTGAAAGAATAGCTAAGGAAGGTAGAAAATTTGGCGTTATGATGGATTTAGTAACACAAAGACCTACTGAATTATCTGAAACTGTATTATCACAATGTAGTAACTTTTTGATATTTAAGATTAATCATCCAGCTGACTTAGAATATATTGAAAAGATGGTACCAAATATTAGTAGTGATGTTTTAGAAAAGCAAAAATCACTTCAAGCAGGTACTTGTGTGGCTTTTGGAAAAATGATGAAGATACCTATGATTGTAAAAATGGAACTTCCTAACCCAGAACCACAGAGTTCAAATGCTCATGTATTTGACAAATGGATGATACAGTGGAAAACTAATTAATGTAAAGCCTTATAAATAAAGGCTTTTTTTATGTATCAACAATATCCACAGGGTTGTGGAAAAGTAAATTAACACCTGTTAATAACAAAATTCGACAAAATTTGTGGATAATACTTTAAAACACTTATTTTATATGGTATTATATTGTTGAAAAGATGTTTATAACTTGTTAATTTACATGTTTATTAAAATTTTGTACTAGACAAATTTAAAATTTGTTATATAATAATGTTTATGAGGTACTTAGTTAGGAGGTTTTGCGAATGAATACAGAGATTATTTGGAACAATTTTCTTGAAAAAATTAAAGAGCGAATATCTCCTTTATCATATGATACATGGTTTAAAGATACTAAGTTATATAAATTAGATAAGAACACTGCAATTATTATAGTTCCAATGATTTTACATAAAAAACATTTAGAAGAAAACTATTTAGATGAAATAGAAGAAATATTTAATTCAATTACAGGAACTAATTTCAATTTTCAATTTAAACTAGAAAATGAAATAACGGAAGATACTTTAGAAGAAAAGATTATTGATGAAACAGAAAGTATTGGAGTTCCACATCAAACTAGTAGTTCCGCTAATCTAAATAGTGAATATACTTTTGATAGTTTTATAGTAGGAGATTCTAATAGATTTGCTTTTACTGCGGCGAGAGCGGTGGCTGAAAAACCTGGTAAAGCTTATAATCCTTTGTTTTTATACGGAAAGAGTGGACTTGGTAAAACGCATTTAATGCATGCTATTGGAAATTATATATTAGAAAACTCTAATAAAAAGGTACTATATGTATCTAGTGAACAGTTTGTAAACGATTATATATATGCTGTTAGAAACAATGAAAAAAATAGTTTTGATAGAATTGACTCTTTTAAAAACAAGTATCGTAATATTGATGTACTTATAATTGATGATATTCAGTTTTTGGGTAGTGCCACTAAAGGACAGGAAGAATTTTTCCATACATTTAATGAATTACATGACTCTAATAAACAGATAATTATAGCTTCAGATAGGTCAGTAGATGACCTGAAAATGCTAGAAAATAGGTTAATTACTAGATTTAACTGGGGACTTACTGCGAATATAACACCACCTGATTTTAATTTAAGAGTGGACATTATTAAAAAGAAAATATCGCATCAAGAAGCTGCGGAAGATATACCAATTGAAGTTATTGAGTATATAGCAAATATTAATGATTCAGATGTTAGACAGTTAGAAGGAGCTATTACAAGAGTATTTGCATATGCATCAATGATGAATAGGGGTATAATTAATCTTGATATAGCTATTGAAGCCCTTAAAGATAAGGTATCTGAAAAAAGTGTATATAAAAATGATGTTCATAGGATACAAAGAATAGTATGTGAATACTTTAAGATAGACATTGAGGACTTAAAAGGAAAAAAAAGAAGTAAAGATGTCAATTATCCTAGACAAATAGCCATTTATTTGTGTAGAAAGATGACTAGTGAGTCATTTCCAAAGATGGGGACATATTTTGGAGGTAGAGACCATTCCACAATTATCAGTGCATATCAGAAAATTGAGAATGATTTAAAGACAAATCCACAGCTTCAAATAGTAATAAATGAACTAAAAGAAAAAATATAGTGGATAAAAACAAAGATATCAACAGGTTTTGTTGATAAAAAATAGTATATAAAACAAAGAAAAAATAAAGATATCAACAATATCAACAGTATAATAATAATAAATATATAATAAAAGAAAGAGGATGATAAAAATGAAATTTAAAGTAAAGAAAGAAATATTATTAGAAAGTTTAAACAATACTGCTAGAGCAATATCTACGAAAAATTTAATACCAATATTAACAGGTATAAAGTTTGAATTAAAAGAAGATGGTTTATATTTATATGCAAGTGATACCGATGTATCTATTAGATCATTTATACCAAAAAATAAATTAACAAGTACTAGTGAACTTGGTAGTATAGTAATTGGAGGTAAGTATATAGTAGAAATAATAAGAAAACTTCCAAATACTGACATTTCTATTGAAGTAATTGATGGATATAAATTAATTGTTAGCACAGATAATACAGAGTTTAACTTAAATGGTATAAATCCTAACGAATTTCCTAACTTAGATTTAGATGAGACTAAGGAACCAATCGTAGTAAATAATGGTGTTTTTAAAGATATTATTAATCAAACAGTATTTGCCACTAGTCAAAGTGAAACTAGACCTCTTCTTACAGGTATTAATTTTAAATTATCTGGTAATAGTTTTGAGGTTTTAGCAACAGACTCTTATAGACTTGCTAGAAAGTATGTAGAAATTGACAAGGATATTGAAAATGAGGTAAATATTGTGGTTCCTGGTAAAAACTTACTTGAACTTACAAAGATGTTAGATGATGATACTGCTAGTGTGGAAATGCATTTATTTAGTAATAAGATATTATTTAAGTATAAAAATATTGTATTCTTATCTAGATTATTATCTGGTACATACCCAACAACTTCAAATATTATTCCTAAAGATTTTAATATTGAATTAGAATGCAAGTTTGATGATTTATTTAATATGATTGATAGAGCATCTCTTCTTACATCTGATAGAGAAAAGAATACTGTAAAACTTACATTAACTAAGGATGAACTTATGATTTCTTCAAATAGTCCTGAAATAGGTAGAGTAGAAGAAAAGATGAATATTAGTTCTGATAAAGAAATTAATATATCATTTAGTTCCAAGTTTATGCTTGATGCTATTAAAAGTTTTAATAAGGATAAAATTGTTCTTTGTATGAATAATGATAGTTCTCCTATTGTTATTAAAAATAATGAAGATAGTTCTTTAGTACAATTAGTACTTCCAATTAAAACTTGTTAATTAATAATATTTATTAAAAAAAATCTCCTAATGAGGTTTTTTTTGTGTCCATAATTAATGTGAATATAAATTAAATGTACTGAATTTGATTCTAAATCAAATATTTCGCAAGGGCTTATATATGTGGATATGGTTGATATATTGTTTTGAGACAATAATTTGGCTCAAAATAACATTGTAAGACTAAAAAATAAGGCTTACAATGCAAATAAAATAAAAAAATACTTTTATCGACATATTTCAACATAATTCGACATATCTTTATGGTTTAATATTTTTCACATATTTTATATGTGGAAAGGGGGTAATTATGAGAGATTATGTTATTAATGAAGAACTTTTATGTTTTACCCAGGATACTATAGAAAAAGATAATGTTTTGATTATAGAAAAGTCTAAAAGATTAACTTTTAAGGGTAATTCACTAAAGTTTTTACGAAGATGCTGTTTCTGCTACGGACACTCTTATAATATTCAAAGACAATTTGTAATAGATCATTTTAATTATTATATTAAAACTCCTATTATATTATCTGAATATAATAAAATAATATTATTTCCTACGGCATCACCAGAATCTAATAAATGTATTTGGCTTTCTTATAATAATATTGAAAGATATGTAGAGGCTGAAAGAAATTATACAGAAATTTATTTTAAAGGTGGAAAAATATTAAAAATTAAGGCTCCGTATACTACTATTGACAACCAAATTACTAAGTGTATTAAGATAGAAAAATTACTTAATAGTTTGCAATATAGTGAAATGTAATAAAGTCTAAGAAAAAAGGTCAAAAAATGGCTTTTTTTACTTTAAAAAATAGGTTATTTATGATATAATTATGTATGTATAGGGATACATGAGTAGATTAATTATTTAACTACGAGCAAAAAAGAGGCTGTAAAATGAAAATTATAAAAATGACATTAAAAAAATATCGTAATTATGATAATTTAGAAATTAGTTTTAATAATAATTTAAATATTATTATTGGAGACAATGCTCAGGGTAAAACTAATTTATTAGAATCTATTTATGTTCTTGGTGTTACTAGATCATTTTTATCCGGTAACGATAGGAATCTTATTAAATTTGAAAATAAAGCTTCTTTAATAAAAGGTGAGATCTTTACTAATGATGGAAAAATTAACTTAGAAGTTTTAATTAACGAAAATGGTAAGGTAGTTAAAGTCAATAGTAAAGAAATAAAAAAACTTAGTGATTACATATCGTTACTTAATGTTATTGTATTTAATTCTGATAGTATAAGAATATTTAAAGATAGCCCGAATTCTCGAAGAAAGTACTTTAATATTGAGATTAGTCAAATTAATAAGAAGTATTTAAAGTTACTTAGTGATTATAATACTATATTAAGACAGAGAAATGAATTTCTTAAGGTAATTAATATTAATAAAGAAAAAGATATGATGTATTTAGATATATTAAATGAGAAATATGCACTTTTATCCTTAGAAATATATAACTATCGAAAGAAATTTATTGATGATATTAATATGTATTTGGGTAATTCTTTTAAATATATTACTGGGTACGATAATTTAATAATTAAATATGCTTCTAATTTTAGTAATTTTGATAAGGAAATTTTTTTAAAAAAACTAAATGATAATTTAAATAGAGATATTCAATATAAAATGACTTTAATTGGACCTAATAGAGATGATTTTTATTTTTTATTAGGTGATAAAAATTTATCGCTATATGGTAGTCAAGGACAAATTAGAAGTGCTGTTTTAGCTCTTAAATTGTCAGAAGTTAAGTTATTTAGTAATATTACTGGTGATACACCAATACTTTTACTTGATGATATGTTTAGTGAATTAGACATAAATAAGAGAAATAATATTTTAAAATATTTAGATAATAATATACAAACTATAATTACTACGACTGATATTAAAAATATTAATGAAAAGATAAAAGAAAAAGCTAATGTTTATGAGATAAAAGAAGGAAAAATTATTTCCCGGGAAATAATTTCCAAGCAGGAAGGTGATTAAATATGAATAATGAACATTATGATGCATCGGACATACAAGTTCTTGAGGGATTAGAAGCCGTTAGAAAAAGACCAGGTATGTATATAGGAACTACCGATATTAAAGGATTACATCATTTAGTATGGGAAATAGTAGATAATTCTATAGATGAAGCTTTAGCAGGATATTGTAAAAATATAGAAGTTGTTATAAATAAAGACAATTCTATTACTGTAAAGGATGATGGTAGAGGCATACCTGTTGATATTCATCCGAAAACTGGAAAGTCCACTGTTGAAACAGTATATACAGTACTTCATGCAGGTGGTAAATTTGGCGGTGGCGGATATAAAGTATCTGGTGGATTACATGGTGTTGGTGCCTCTGTAGTTAATGCATTAAGTAAATGGGTTGAAGTAAAAGTTTATAAAAATGGTAAAGTTTACTTTATTAGATTTGAAGATGGTGGTCATACTGTAGCTCCATTAAAAGTTATAGATGAGTGTTCTCCTGATAGAACTGGTACTACGGTTACATTTAAGCCTGATCCTGCTATATTTGATAGTGATATTTATGATTCTGAAATACTTAAAGTAAGAATTAGAGAATTAGCATTTTTAAATAAAGGGCTTTGTATTACTTTACGTGACGATAGAGATGATGAGGATACTACTGGTGAGAAATTCTTGTATGAAGGTGGTATTAGTGAATATGTACGATTCATAAATAAAGGAAAAACTCCTTTACATGATGATATTATCCATCTTACAGGTGAAGAAGATGGTGTTATATTTGAGGTTGCGATGCAATATAACACTGGTTATAATGATAATATTTATTCATTCGTTAATAATATCAATACTCACGATGGTGGAACTCACGAGGAGGGCGTTAGAAGAGCTTTAACTAGGGTTATTAATAGTTATGCTAGAAAAAACAATTTACTTAAAGAAAAAGACGACTCTTTAACTGGTGATGATGTTAAAGAAGGTTTAACAATGATTATTTCTTGTAAACATCCTAATCCACAATTTGAAGGTCAAACAAAGGGTAGACTTGGTAATTCTGAAGTTAGAAAACTTGCTGATAATGTCTTCTCTCAAGGATTTGAAAGATTCTTATTGGAACATCCAGAAGATGCAAAAATAATAGTTAATAAGGCTTTAATTGCTTGTAGGGCTAGAAATGCTGCGAGGAAGGCAAGAGAAATTACTAGAAAAACTGATTTATCTACTACTAATTTCTTTGGTAAATTGTCTGATTGTAAAAGTAAGGACCCTAAGGTATCTGAAATATTTATAGTCGAGGGAGATAGTGCAGGTGGATCCGCTAAAAAGGGAAGAGATTCTATGACACAGGCTATTTTACCACTTAGAGGTAAAATTCTTAATGTCGAAAAAGCTAGATTAGACAAAGCATTATCAAATGAAGAAATTAGAACTATTATAACTGCGTTTGGAACTGGTATAGGTGAAGAATTTGATTTATCTAAACTTAGATATGATAAAATTATTATAATGACTGATGCTGATGTTGATGGATCACATATTAGAGTTCTTCTTCTCACATTATTTTATAGATTCTTTAAACCAATTGTTGAAGCAGGTCATGTTTATGCTGCCCAACCTCCATTATTTAGAATAATGCATGGAAAAACAAGAAGATATGTACTTGATGAGAAAGAAAAAGAAGCATATTTAGCAACTCTTCCTGAAAATGTAAGAAATCGTGCTGAGATAGCTCGTATGAAAGGTTTAGGAGAGATGGATGCGGAAGAATTAAATGAAACTACTATGGATATTAATAAGAGAGTATTGCGTAGAATAACTGTTGATGATTGTGTATCCGCTGATGCTATATTTGAAAAATTAATGGGTGATGATGTAGAACCTAGAAGAGCATTTATCGAAGAAAATGCTAGATATGTTAAAAATCTTGATATTTAGGAGGTTATGTTATGGAAAATGAAAATATTAAAAATGATAATAATGATATTAATGAACTTGTTGGTAGAGCAATGAACGATATTAATCAATCCGATAAAAATGAAGAATCTAAAGATGATACTGCTGAAAATTCTGAAATAGAAGAAGATAATTTTAATGGTGATTTTCATGAAAAGGATAGTAGTACTGCTAATGACATTGTTTCTGAGGTTAAGGATTCATTTATTGACTACTCTATGAGTGTTATTACATCAAGAGCTATTCCTGACCTTAGAGATGGTTTAAAACCTGTTCATAGAAGAATTTTATGGTCTATGTATGAAGAAGGTAATACTCCTGATAAACCTCATAAAAAATCTGCAACTACTGTTGGTTATGTCATGGGACATTATCATCCTCATGGTGATAGTTCTATATATGAAGCAATGGTTCGTTTAGCACAAGACTTTAATGAAAGATATATGTTAGTTGATGGTCATGGTAATTTTGGTAATATTGAGGGTGATGGAGCTGCTGCATATCGTTATACTGAAGCTAGATTATCTAAGATTTCTCTTGAACTTATTAGAGATATTAATAAAAATACTGTTGATATGGATGATAATTTTGATGAAACTAGTAAAGAGCCAAGGGTATTACCAAGTAGATTTCCTAATATATTGGTTAATGGTTCAATGGGTATAGCTGTTGGTATGGCCACAAATATTCCTCCTCATAATTTAGGTGAAGTAATTGATGGTTGTGTTGCATATATTGATAATCATGATATAGATACTTTAGGACTTATGGAGTATGTTAAAGGACCAGATTTTCCTACTGGTGGTATTATACTTGGTAATTCAGGTATAAAGAAAGCTTATGAAACTGGTAGAGGATCTATTACTATTCGTAGTAGAGCAGAAATTGAAGAACATAATAATCATAATACTATTGTTATTACTGAGGTTCCTTATGGTGTAAACACGATGGAACTTAAGAATAAGGTTGCTGAACTTGTTAGAGATAAGGTAATTGATGGTATATCTGATTATCATACTGATTTAAAAAATGGTGTTAAAATTACTATTACTTTGAAAAGGGATGCTAATCCACAGGTTGTACTTAATAATTTGTATAAACATACTAATTTTCAAATTTCTTATGGTATTATATTTTTAATGCTTGATCAAGGTGTTCCTAAAACATTAGGATTAAAAGATATTATTTCTAAATATATTGATCATCAGAAAGAAGTTATTATTAGAAGAACTAGATTTGATTTGGATAAAGATGAAAGAAGAGTTCATATTTTGGAGGGCTATAAGATTGCTCAAGATAATATTGATGAAGTTATCAAGATAATAAAAACTGCTAAAAGCGATGTTGAAGCTAAGGAAAAATTGATGAGCCGATTTGCTTTATCTGAGATTCAAACTGATGCTATATTAGAATTAAAACTACGTCGTTTGACCGGAATGGAAAGAGAGAAGATTGAGGCTGAACTTGCTGATTTACTTCTTGAAATAGAAGAATTGAAGTCTATTCTTGCTTCTGAACAAAAAGTCCTTAATATAATCAAGAAGGAATTATTAGAAATTAAGAGTAGGTATGCTGATGAAAGAAGAACGCATATTGATATGACTGCTGTTGAATATATTGAAGATGAAAGTTTAATTCCTGAAGATAAGATTGTTGTTACTTTGACTAAGAAAGGTTATATTAAGAGATTATCTGCTTCTACTTATAAGATACAACATAGAGGTGGTGTTGGTATTAAGGGTATGGCTACTAATGAAGAAGACTTTGTTGAACAAATTCTTAATTGCTCTACTCATGATTATGTTTTATTCTTTACTAATATGGGTAAAGTGTATAGAGTTAAGGGTTATAAGATTCCTGAATATAGTAGACAATCTAAGGGATTACCTATTATTAATTTGCTTAACTTAGAACAAGGTGAGTATGTTACTGCCTTATTTAATGGTTCTAATGATAGCGAAGATAAGTATTTGGTATTTGCTACTAAAAGTGGCTTGATTAAGAGAACTGACTTAGCGGAATTCTATAATATTAGGACTAATGGTAAGAGATTTATTACTTTAAGAGATGATGACGAGCTTATTTCTGTTAAAGGAACTACTGGTGATAATGATATTTTAATGGCTTCTTCTAATGGTAGAATGGTAAGATTTAATGAAAATTCTATTAGAGTTATGGGAAGAGGTGCGTCTGGTGTTAGAGGTATTAATTTAGATGGTGGTTTTCTTGTTGGCATGGAAGTTGTTAAACCTAATGAAGATGTTCTTGTTATTAGTGAATATGGATATGGTAAAAAGACTCCTATTGACGAATATAGAATAACTAATAGAGGCGGTAAAGGTGTTAAAACTATTAATATTACTGATAAAAATGGTTCTATTGTTTCATTTAAGACTGTTACTGATGATAAGGATTTGATAATTATTACCGATACTGGTATGATTATTAGATTGGCTGTTGATAAAATTTCTAGGATGAGTAGAGTTACTCAGGGTGTAAGACTTATTAATCTAAAGGATGATACTAAGGTTAGTGGAACTGCGATTGTTGATAAGGACGATGAGGAGCAGACTCAAGAAAATATTGATTTAAAGAGTGAATAAAAGTGATTATTTACTCTTTTTTATTAATTTAATATTATTTCCCGGGAAATAATTAGTATTGTTGATAATTGTTTGTAATATGCAAACAAATGTTTGCTAAATTTATTTTGCTATTTGACTTGTGTTTTGATTTAAAATATGATATAGTGTTGTTGATACAACATTAATGGTGGAATCAAGTCAGGGGCGGAAGCCAGCAGCTTTAACATTTAATTAATGTGTGTATCTTTTTTTATGTTTCACGTGGAACATGAATTTTCCACATATATATATTATAAATAAAGTTAATTGCAATTATCTTATTTTACAAATTTAAATTTATTGCTTTCAATATGCATATTAAAAAATTAAATATTGTTATTTTAAAATTTTAATTAATATAATGTTTCACGTGGAACATTATATCTACAGTTTTGTTAGTTTTTTAATATAACTTTGCAATTATTATTAAGTATTTTACCGCTATAAATATATTATTTGGTTAAAAAAAATAAATTTATTGTGTTTTAAGACTTATTTTTATAAATTAATTATATATTTGATAAAAATGATAATGTTCCACGTGAAACATGAGTTTTCCACAATTTTTGTATATATTTATATTATACTATAGTATGCTTACTTATTTTTAATTTTAAATGCATTTTTTTGCTAAATTAAATCACTATATTATTATTTTTAATTAAAATAATAATTTTTTATTTATTTTAGTTTAATTCATGTTCCACGTGGAACATGAATGTCCACAGTTTTGTTGATAGAGGATAATATTTGAAAGGTTAAATTTTTTTATATTATTATAAATGTTATTATTTTAATTTTTAAGTTAAATTTTATTAATTAATTGTATATTTTATAAAAAAAATAATGTTTCATGTGGAACATGAGTTTTTTGTTTATTTTTTGATGTGTAAAAGATTTGTTATTATCTTTTTTTTTGCTATACTTGTTGATAGAGATTGGAGTGTGTCTATATTATGGTAGAAAAATATATGAAAATGGCACTTTTTGAGGCTAAAAAGGCTTATTTTGAGGATGAAATTCCAGTGGGATGCGTTATTGTGTATAAAAATGAGGTAATTGCCTGTGGATATAATGAAAAAGAGAGTAAAAATAGTGCAATTAGGCATGCTGAAATTGTAGCAATTGAAGAAGCTTGTGGAAAACTTGGTACATGGCACTTAGATGATTGTGATCTTTATGTTACTTTGGAACCTTGTATGATGTGTTTGGGTGCTATTATTGAAGCTAGAATTAAAAATGTTTATTTTGGAACTAGAAATAATAGCAAACAAATGTACGACAAAAATAAAATTAAAGGGGTTGTTAAGTTGTCTTTTGTCGATAATGACGCTTGTTCTAAAATTTTATCTGATTTTTTTGTAAATAAAAGAAAAAAATGATGTTTGTATGCTTATTTTGTGTTATAATTAAATGTGAGGGAGGTAGTTTGTGAGTTATTTGGCGTTGTATAGAAAATATAGACCTGTTGACTTTGATAGTGTATATGGTCAAGAAGAGGTTGTTACTGTTATTAAGAATGCAATTAATAATAATATGGTTTCTCATGCTTATTTGTTTTGTGGTCCTAGAGGTACTGGTAAAACTACTATTGCTAAGATAATTGCTAGAATGGTTAACTGCGAGAATTTAATTGATGGTAAGCCATGTGGTAAATGCTATAATTGTATTAATTTTCTTAATAGTAATGATATTGTGGAAATAGATGCTGCTTCGAATAATGGTGTTGATGAAATTAGGGAACTAAGAGATAAAATTAATCTTGTACCTAGTAATGCTAAATATAAGGTTTATATTATTGATGAAGTTCATATGCTTACTACTCAAGCATTTAATGCATTATTGAAAACTCTTGAAGAACCTCCAGCACATGTTATTTTTATCTTGGCTACTACGGAGCCTCATAAAATTCCCCTTACTATCGCATCGAGATGTCAAAAGTTTAGATTTACTAAAATTAATTCAAAGAAAATTGTTGATAGATTAAGTGAGATTGCTAAGCTTGAAAATATTACTGCTTCTGAAGATGTTCTTTATGAAATAGCACGAATTTCTGATGGTGGTATGAGGGATGCTATTAATTTTTTGGATCAACTTGTTGCTTATGATAATAAGGTAATTACTCTTGATGATATTTATAAGGTAAATGGTTCTGTTTCTTATAATGATATTTATTTGTTACTTAAATCAATTGTTGAAAATAATAAGGTTGAAATTATTAAGTTTTTTGATATTTTTGATAGTAATGGAAAGGATATTAATAAATTTGCTTCTGAATTAATACTATTTTTAAAGGATGTAATTTTATATAATAATACTAAATTATTATCTGACATTGATATTAAAAATGAAAATATTATACTTGTTAATGAACTATATGATTCGAAAATTGTTTATGAATTAATAGAAAAACTTAATGAAATTCAAAATTTTTTGAGAATTTCAACTCATGGTTGTATTTTATTTATGACTATGATATTAAAGTTTTCTGATAATTATTTTGGTAATCCTACTAATGATTTAGAAAAAAAAATTAAAAATGATACTTTTAATATTAATAATTCTAATAAAAGTGAGAATAAAATTATTTCCCGGGAAATAATTGAAAAAAATGATAGTAATAATGCTGCGGATAATAAAAATATGCAAATAAAAAGTGAATCTGATATTGAAAATATTAATATTAGAATTAATAATGCTTTAGCTACTGCAAATAAGGATTGCTTAAAGAAAATTAAAGAGCAATGGTCTTTAATTGATGATTATTTATATGATGATGATTTTTCAGTGGTTGCCGGTTTGTTAAAGGATTCTGTGCCAGTTGTAGCTTCCAAAGAATATATTATTGTTTCTAATAGTCTTGAAGCTGTGGCTAATCGAATTAATGATAATTTTTCTTTGATTGATGAATTTCTTTTGAAGATATTTAAAAATAAAATGTTGATTGTTGGTATGTCTAATGATAATTGGATTTCTGAAAAAAATAAGTATATTTCTAATATTAAAAATGGTGTTAAATATGTTGAAAAAAATTTTATTAGCACTAGTAAAAATGAAAATAAAAAATCTTCTGTTGATGAACTTATTGATTTAATGGGAGAAAATATAATAGAATATAAATAAAGGAGATTGATTTAAAATGAATTTACAAAATATGATGATGCAAGCAAGAAAAATGCAAAAGGATATTGAAAAGACTAAAAGTGAACTTGAAAGTAAAGATTATGAGGGTAATTCTCAGTTTGTTGCTGCTGTTGTTAGTGGAAATGGAAAGTTAAAATCTATTAATATTGATATGGAAGAACTAGCAAGTGATGATAGAGAAATATTGGAAGATATGGTATTAGTAGCAGTAAATAACGCTATTGATAAAATGGAAAAGGACAAAGAAGAAAAATTTGGTAAGTATGGCCAGATGTTTAATGGTTTGATGTAATATGTATCCTAATAGTATTAAAAATGTTATTGATTGTTTGAAAGATTTACCTGGAATCGGTGAAAAAACTGCAGAAAGGCTTGCTTTTTCTTTAATTAATTTTGATAAGGATAAACTTACTTTATTTTCTGAATCTATATGTGGCGTTAGAGATAAGCTTACTAATTGTCAAATATGTGGTAATATTTGTGAGGGTGATGTTTGCCCTATATGCTTGGATAAAGAAAGAAATAGTAATCTTATATTTGTAGTTGAAAAGGCTAAAGATATTTCTTTATTTGAAAAAATTAATGTATATAAGGGAAAATATCATGTTCTTGGTGGTTTAATATCTCCGTTGGAGGGGATTGGTCCAGAAGATATTAATATTAATAAATTAATTTCAAGAATTAATGATGATAATGTGAGTGAAATTATTCTTGCTTTGAAACCTTCAATTGAAGGGGAAACTACGATGCAATATATTAAAAAACTTCTTGAGAATAAGAATGTTAAGGTTACTAGAATTGCTACGGGTATTCCAATAGGAACTGATATTGAGTATATCGATCCTATGACACTGGAATTTGCTTTAGAGGGTAGAAAAGACATATAATTTTCTATGTCATCATATAATTTCTTGGGTGAAATGTAATTATGCTAAAAAAAGTTTTTTTATTAATAAGAAGATTTATATTTGGTGTACTATTTATTTATGCTTTTAACGTTATTGTTTTTCCTATTAATGTAACGATTTCGATGAATATATTTACTATTTTGATTGTTTCTATTTTTGGATTGCCTGGCATTATTGGCATTTGTTTATTTTCTATTTTTGTTTTGTGAGAGGAGTAATATTATGTTAGAAAATTATAAGTATGAACAGCCTATATTATATAATACTTTAAATAATTCTATTATTAATAATAAGTTATCTCATGCTTATTTGTTTGATTCTAACGGTAATAGTGATGTTTATGATATTGCTTTGACTTTTACTAAGATGATTATTATCTCTGAAATTACAAATGAAAATGAAAAAAGTAATATTTGTATGCGAATTGATGATGGAAATTATGTTGATGTTAAGGTTATTGAACCTGATGGTATGTGGATAAAAAAGGATCAACTTTTAGATTTGCAAAGTGAATTTAGTAAGAAATCTATTGAGGGTAGTAAAAAAGTTTATATTATTAAGTCTGCTGATAAAATGAATATTCAAACGGCTAATTCTATACTTAAGTTTTTAGAGGAACCTATTGATGAAATAATTGCTATATTGATTGTTGATAATATTAATTTAATGTTACCTACGATTGTGTCTAGATGTCAGGTTATTAAATTAAACAAAAAATCTTTGTCTTTAAATAGTGTTGATAATTTTTCTGCATATTTTTATCAACCTAGGTATGCTTTACTTACTGAGACTGAAAAAAGAAAACTAATGGAATCTGCAATTAATTTTATTCATTATATGGAAAATAATGGAATTGATACGATTATTTATACTAAAAAATTATGGCATAATATTTTTAAAGATAGAGATTTGTGTATATTAGCTGTTAATCTTTGTATTTATTTTTATTATGATACTATCAAATATAAGTGTGATTTGAATAATTATTTTTATGGGGACAAGCTATCTGAGATTAGTTTTGTTTCTGAAAATAATGATTATGATGATTTAATTAAAAAAATTCAGGTATTAGATAGAACAGAAAACTATTTAAAAAGAAACTTGAATATAAATTTACTTATTGATAAAATGATTATAGATATGTGTGGTGATAATTATGAAGATAGTTAATGTTAAGATTAATAATGACTTTGGTAAAACTTTGTATTTTGATTGTAATAATTTTAATTTAAAAAAAAATTTAACTGTCATTGTTAATACAGAAAGGGGACTTGAATTTGGCACAGTTCTTGATTTTCTTGATGTTGAAGATGGTAATTATGAAAAAATTATTAGAATTGCTACTAAAAAGGATTATCTTCAATATTTAAAAAATATTAGTGATGCAAAATCGGCTCTTGATAAATGCCGTGAACTTGCTGAAAAAAATGGTTTAAAAATGGTTATTATTGATGCAACTTATAATTTTGACAAAAGTCAATTATTATTTAGATTTTTAGCAGATGAGAGAATTGATTTTAGAAGTTTAGCTAGGGAATTAGGGTCTAGACTTAAAACAAGAATTGAATTAAGACAAATAGGCATTAGAGATAAAGCAAAAGAAGTTGGCGGTATTGGTCCTTGTGGAAGACATTTATGTTGTAGTACCTTTCTTACTAGTTTTGATGCCGTATCTATTAGTATGGCTAAAAATCAAGGCCTTGCATTAAATCCTACTAAAATTAATGGTGTTTGCGGAAGATTACTTTGTTGTTTAAATTATGAAAATGAATTATATACTGAGCTAAAAAAAGATGTTTTAGAGGTTGGAAAAAAAACATTTATTAATGGAAAGGAGGGAAGGGTTATTTCATCAGAACCTTTACGAGGTAAATATAAAGTACTTGTTGATGATGAAGTAATTGAAGTTGATGTAAATGATAGTAAAAAATAATTTATTAAATTATAAAAATACTTATATCTATCAAGATACTGAATATTTTAAAATGTCTCTTGATAGTCTTTTACTTGCTAAATTTGTAACAATTAATATGCGAGATAAAAAGATACTAGATTTGGCTACTGGTAATGCTCCTATTCCGATGCTTTTAACATATATGACTAAGGCTCATATATATGGTGTTGAAATACAAAAGGAAATATATTATTTGGGTAGAATATCTATTAATGAAAATAAGATGACAGATCAGATTACTTTGATAAATGATGATGTTAATAATCTTATTAATACTTTTGAATCTGATACTTTTGATGTTATTACTTGTAATCCTCCTTATTTTAAAACTAATAATGTTTTATTTGAAAATAATAATAATATTAAATCTTTAGCAAGGCATGAGAAAATGTTAACTTTAGAAGATGTATTTGGTGTTAGTAGATATTTGCTTAAAAATAATGGAAGGCTTGCCATGGTTCACAGAAGTGAAAGATTAATGGAAATATTGTTTCTTATGAAAAAATATAATTTTGAACCTAAAAAAATTAGATTTGTTTATCCTAATAGAACAAAAAATAGTGATTTGATTTTGATTGAGTGTACTTTAAATGGTAAAAGTGGTGTTAAAATTATGAATCCTTTATTTGTTTATGATAAAAAAGATGTTTATTCTAAAGAAGTAAAAGATATGTTTGGAGAGTGAGTTTTATGATACAAAATAGTTATGATGAAAGTCCAACTTTGTATTTGATATCTACTCCTATTGGAAACTTAGAAGATATGACTTATAGGAGTGTTAAAATATTAAATGATGTTAGTGCTGTTTTTTCAGAAGATACAAGAGTAACTCTTAATTTACTTACTCATTATGGTATTAGTAAAAAATTGATTGCTCTTCATGAACATAATGAAGATACTGCTAAAGAGAAGGTGCTAGACTATCTTAAAAATGGCGAGAGTGTTGCTTTGGTTACTGATAGAGGAACTCCAATAATTAGTGATCCTGGATATAAAACAGTAAAATATATTAGCGATAATGGTTATAATGTTGTTGCACTTCCTGGAGCTACTGCATTTGTTCCAGCACTTATTACTTCTGGTATTGCACCACAACCATTTTTGTTTTATGGATTTCTTGATAGCAAAGATAGTATTAGAAAGAAAGATTTAGAGGTTTTATCAGATGAAGAGAAAACAATGATTTTTTATGAAGCACCTCATAGAATTATGAAAACTTTGAATATGATACTAGATATATTTGGTGATAGAGATATTAGTATATCTAGGGAGATTACTAAGAAGTTTGAGACTATTTATCGTGGAAAAATTAGTAATGTAATTAATCTTGTTCCTGAAAAAGGAGAATTTGTTATTGTTGTTAGTGGTATGAAAGAAAGAAAAATAGATGATACTATTAGTGTTCGTGATGCTGTAAATAATTATATTAGTGCTGGATTTGATGTAATGACTTCAATAAAAAAGGTTGCTAAAGATAGGAGACTTGCTAAAAATGTTATTTATAAAGAGTATCATCAGGAGGATAAATAATGAAGTTAATTGTGGGATTAGGTAATCCTGGACGAGAATACGAGAAAACTAGACATAATATTGGATTTAATGTTCTTGATTTATTAGCGGATAAGTACAATATTACATTTAGTGAAAATAAGAGATTTAATGCACTTGAGGCTAGTTTTAATTTGATGGGAGTAAAGGTTATTTTAGTAAAACCACTTACTTTTATGAATTTATCTGGTGATAGTGTAATTAAGTATATGAATTATTATGATATTAACATTAATGATCTTTTGGTTATTCATGATGACTTGGATATGGAACTTGGTAAAATTAGAATTGTTTTTGATAGTTCTAGTGGTGGTCATAATGGAATTAAAAGTATTATTAATAATTTGAATAGTCAGAAGTTTACTAGGTTAAAAATTGGTATTTCTCATAATAAAAACATTGATACTAAGGATTATGTACTTGGTAAATTTAAAGATGATGACTGGAAAGTTTTAACTGACTCTTATAACAAAGTACTTGATATTGTGGAAAACTTTATTACTAAAGATACTAATACTTTAAAACAAATTTATAGTAATAAAAATAATTAGATATAAAATGGGATACAATATATTTGTATCTTTTAGTATTGGAGGTGAAATATATGAAGTTTTTTGATAATTTATTTGATGTTAATAATAGCGATGAACAACTAGTTACTGGTTTAAATAAAGAACTTAATAGTGTTTATGTTTATGATTATTTTAATAAATATAATAATAATATTTTACTTGTTACTAATTCTTTATATGAGGCTAATGATTTATATAATAGATTATCTAATTATACTGATAAAGTCTTGTTTTTTCCTATGGATGATTTTATGACTAGTGAGGCTTCAATTATTAGTCCTGAACTTATGATTGAGAGATTAAATACTTTGAATAAGCTTGTTAATAATGGTAAATATATTGTTGTAACTAATTTAATGGGTCTACTTAGATATCTTCCTAATAAGTCTTTATATAAGAAAAAAATTATTAATTTAAATGTTAATGAAGATGTAAATAGGGAGGTGTTAATTAACAGTTTAATTGACTTAGGTTATGATAGAGTTCCACTTGTTACTAAGACTGGAGAGGTGGCTATTAGAGGATATGTAATTGATATATTTCCTATGGAAACTGATAGTCCTATTAGAATAGAATTTTGGGGAGATACTATTGATAGTATTAAATATTTTGATTTGGATAGTCAGATTTCTAGTGATAGTATTAATACTATTTCTATATATCCTTTTACGGAATTTTTACTTGATAATAAGTTAGATGTTGACAGTAAAATGTGTAAGCAAAAGTATTTACCACATTATTCTAAGAATATTCAAGGTATATGGAATTATTTAGATAATTATACTCTTATATATTATGATTATAACCAAATAATATCAGCTTATAGATTACTTAGGGAGAGTATTATTAATTATGATAAAGAGATAACGGATTCTATTAAGACTGATTATATGTTTGATATTTCTGATGTTAAATATAATCATATTATTTATATGTTAGAATTTGATAATATTATTGATTTGAATATTAAATGTAAAAACAATTATTTATCTAATAGTATTGATAATTTTCATGGGAATTTTGAAAAGATTAAAACAAGTCTTTTTAAATATATTAGTGATGGTAAGACGGTTATTATGTGTATTGATAATAAAGATGTTGCTAAGAGGGTAATTACTTATTTAGATATTATGGATGATGTTGTGCTAACTAGAGAGAATGAGATTATTAAAAATAAGATTAATATTATTAATAAATATATTATAAGTGGATTTATATATAATAATTATGTTGTTATTTCTTCGAATGATTTATTTGGTAAAATAGAAGAAAAGAAAAAAGTTAAAAATAAATATAAAGTTGGTACTAAGATTAGTAATATTAGCAACTTAGAGAAGGGTGATTATATTGTTCATATTGATCATGGTATAGGGCAATATGTTGAACTATGTACTTTATCTAAGAATGGTTTGAAAAAGGATTATATTAAACTTTTATATGCTGATGGTGATGTTTTATATTTGCCAGTAGAAAAAATTGATAAAATTACTAAGTTTACTGGTAGAGAAGGGGCAATTGTAAGACTTGATAAGCTGGGTACTGATTCTTGGAATAAGAAGAAGGCTAGGGTTAGAAGTAAACTAGAGAATATTGCTGGAGATTTGATTAGAGTGTCTGCTGAAAGAGAGAATTCTAAAGGTTTTGCTTTTAGTCCTGATGATGAAGAACAAATATTATTTGAAAGTAAATTTAAATATACTGCTACTGCTGATCAGGAGAGGGCTATAGGTATTATTAAGCATGAAATGGAAAAGGATAAACCTATGGATATGCTCTTATGTGGCGATGTTGGATATGGTAAAACAGAAGTAGCTTTTAGGGCAATATTTAAAGCGGTTAATGATGGTAAACAAGTTGCATATTTGTGTCCTACAACTATTCTTTCTAGTCAGCAATATAATTCTGCATTAGATAGATTTGCTGATTTTCCAATTAATATTGCATTACTTAATAGATTTACCTCTGTTAAAGAGCAAAATGTTATTTTTAAGAATTTAAAGGAAGGTAAAATTGATATTTTATTTGGTACACATAAACTTCTTAATGATAAAGTTGATTTTAAGGATTTAGGATTACTTATTATTGATGAAGAACAGAGATTTGGCGTTGTACATAAAGAGAAGGTTAAGAAATATAAGAGTAGTATTGATGTTTTAACTCTTAGTGCTACTCCTATTCCTAGAACTCTTCAGATGTCTATGTCTGGTATTAGAGGGCTTGCCCTTATTGAAACTCCTCCTGAGAAGAGAAGACCAATACAGACTTATGTAATGCCTGAAAGTAATAATATTATTAAGGATGCTATTTATAAGGAATTATCTAGAAATGGTCAAGTATTTATGCTTTATAATAGTGTTGAAAAAATAGATAATAAACTTGAAGAGATACATAAATTGGTACCAGAGGCTAATATTAGATATGCTCATGGTAGAATGACTAAGGTTGAGCTTGAGAATATTATGATTGATTTTACTAATCATAAGTTTGATATATTACTTTGTACGACAATTATTGAAACTGGTATTGATATTCCTAATGTTAATACTTTGATTGTTTTAGATGCTGATAGATTTGGTTTATCACAGTTATATCAAATTAGGGGTAGAATTGGTCGTAGTGATAGGATTGGTTATGCTTATCTTATGTATAATGGTAAGAAAGAGCTTAATGATTTAGCAGTTAAAAGACTCAATACTATAAAGGAGTTTACTGAACTTGGTAGTGGTTTTAAGATAGCTATGAGAGATTTATCTATTAGAGGAGCTGGAGACATACTTGGTAGTGAACAATCTGGTTTTATTGACAGTATAGGTATTGATTTGTATTTGAAGATGTTAAAAGAAGAAGTTGATAAACTTAAGGGTATTAAGATAGAAGAAGAAAAAGATGAAAGTTCTAAACCTCTTATTGAAGTTGAAACTCATATTTCTAATGAATATGCTCCTGATGATGAAATTAAACTTGAAGTTCATAAATTAATTAATAGTATTAATTCTAAGAAAGATATTGATAATTTATGTACTGTACTTAGTGATAGATTTGGTAAAGTTACTGATGAAATGATTATTTATATGCATGAGGAATGGTTTGAGAAACAGGCTAAGTCTCTTAATATTAAAGAAACTAAACAGACTAAGAATTACGTTGAGATAGTTCTTCCACAGTATTTGTCTAAACAAATTGACGGAGAAAAGTTATTTTTTACGGCATATGAGATATCTAAATATTTTAGATTTTCTTATAATAATAATCAGATTCATATTTATTTAGATACTATTAAGTTAGATAAACATTTTGTTTATTATTTGAATGATTTACTTAGTGTTATTATTAGAGATATTAAGAAATAAAGTTTAATTATTTTATTTCTTTTTGTTTACTTGTATAATTATTTATTTATTTGACAAAATATTAAAGAAAGTATAGGTGAATATATGAAAACAACTGGAGTTATAAGAAGAATTGATGAACTTGGTAGAATTGTTATACCAAAAGAAATTAGAAAGAGTTTAAGAATTAAAAATGGTGAAAGTTTAGAAGTTTATTTAGATGGTGATAGTATTATATTAAAGAAATTTTCACAAATTGAAAGTTTAGAGAGTATTTCTGTTGACTATGTAGAGGCTTTTAATCAAATTATTAAGCATAATATTATTGTTACTGATAGAGATAAAGTGGTTGCTGTTAGTGGTCCTTTAAAGAAGAAGTATTTGGGTAAAAATATTAATGAATTTACTGAACGTTCTATTGAAAGAAGAGATTCTTTTTCTGAAAAGCAAAAGAGGGAGTTTAAAATTATTGAGGATGAAGAAGATGTTGGTTATTATACTTTTGCTTCGATTGTTAATAATGGTGATGCTATTGGTAGTGTAATATTGATATCTTTAGATACTCCTTTATCTGATACTGAAGATAAACTGGCTATTGTTTTATCTAATTTACTTAGTAAACAATTTATTGATTAATTTATTTATGTCCACTAGTAAGCCTTATGTATAAGTCTTACTAGTGTTATTTTTAGCCTGTAGTCTGTGCGACTGTGATGGTCGTATAATTTAGTGGGTGGAAATCCCACCTAGAAAGTAGTACCCGCTACATCTAGTAACGAGTCTTGGAACGAAAGTGGTAACACTTAGTTTAAGCGTAGACAGTTAGATATTAGAGTTAGTATTGAGCCCCGAAATAGGCTTAACAATCAGAGTGCAGATGCCATAGACTAGGCACAATGCAACACTTGATAATATGATATGGGAAGTATTATCAAGGCTCTGCGGGGTCAAAGACCTAATTATGATATACAATGATTATACGATGACCAGTGAGAACCTATATCTTCTCCTCTTTCAATGAAAGGCATTAGAACTAAATTGAATAGAGAAAGTGAAAAGAGTATGAGAAAACAAGTGTAAAAGACAAGTTTATCAAAAGAGGTATAGGTAGTCAGATGTATTCATAGTACTGAAGATATTGTATCAATAAATACAATGGAGGGAAGGGATACATGTAATATAGTTCTTATTAAAAGAAATATTATCGCTATACAAGGAGCGACTAAATAATGACAACTAAAATAATAGGAATAGGTCAAGTAATTAATGCTTGATAAAACTCTATATTACAGGGAGCCGTATGCGAGAAAGCCGCATGTACGGATCTGAGAGGGTCATATGAGGCAACTCATATTTCTACTCACTAAAAATAATGTACCAACCGTACGTATTATATATAAGCATATTATATATATTAAGAAATTCGTTAAATTAAAAAGTTAATTCTCGCTATTGTAGAAAAT
>SAMEA104315429__coassemble_522_pt1 | contig 28779 bp, 26 predicted proteins | sample SAMEA104315429__metabat2_high_PE_036 | metagenome-assembled genome bin SAMEA104315429 (sample SAMEA104315429) | gut metagenome | biome: Monkey gut; feature: monkey-associated habitat; material: faeces | place: China | collected 2013 | reverse complement strand
CAAAAGGGGATAAGGGCGATGGTATTAGTATACTAGGTGATTATGATAGTTATGAGGAGTTAATTAATAATCATCCTTCTGGTAATAGGGGCGATTGCTACTTAGTTGGTGGTAATTTATATGTTTGGAATAGTGAAAAATCTATTTGGGATAATGTTGGTAATATAGAGGGCCCTCCAGGGAAGAGTGATAAGATTAGTGTTGGAAAAGTAAGTAGTGGTGGTGAGGCTACTATTATTGATAATTTTGATGGTGAAGTTCATACTTTGGATTTTGTTATTCCGAGGGGTCCAAAAGGGGATAAGGGGGAGTCTGGTCCAAAGGGAGATAAAGGAGAAAAAGGCGATATTGGCCCTCAGGGAGAAAAAGGAGAAGTTGGTCCTATTGGTCCTCAAGGAAAGCAAGGTATTGCAGGTCCTCCTGGCATAGAGGGGAAAATTGGTCCGACGGGACCGCAGGGACCTCAAGGAACACTTGGGCCTACTTCTTATAATGCTGTTTGTTTTTCTAGTTTTAAAGATACTACTAATGCTGGTACAATGACTGTTACTACTACTAGAATTATTCCAGGGAACTCTGATATTATATCTATTTCTGGTAATCAAATAAAGGTATCGAAAACTAGTGTATTTGAGGTTACTTTATGCGGGCGAATATCGGGTGTTACTAATGATACTGGTGGTAAGTTCTATTTATATAATGCTACTACTAATGAGAAAATTAGTGATATGGAGTTTGTTCTTGATAAGGGTACTACTAGTGACATGGATTTTTCAGAAGTTAATTTTGTTGATGTTTATGCAGGTGGTAATCTTGAAATAAGAACTGAAGTTATTGGTAATGATACTGGTAATATTTCTTTTTCTATGGTTAATGTTATTCTTAAACGTTATAATTTATAAATAGGGAAATACTGATCTTTGCGGTTGGTATTTTTTTATTCACTACAAGCCTAATTTTATTAGTCTTGTTAGTGCTATTTAGAGCAAATATTTAGTATATTGTCTCTAAATAGGTATCATCCATACTTATTATATATTAGTTATTATTATTGGATTATGAGATGAGTAATGTAAAATTGATGTAAACTATATGGCTATTTAATAATTACTTTGTTATAATTATGTTGCATTGATTTACTTACCAAAAGTTAATGCTTAAAATTAGAGACGATAATTTATATTTTTAGGTAAGAAAAATATATCTATTCGAGTGTACTTTTAGAAGTATACTCTTTTATTGTTTTGAGGAGGTATAAAAATGAATAATGGATTTCAAAATGAACGTGATTTTGTAGAATTATTTAATAATAAGTATTTACATGAACTTGATGATAGGTCTATAATATTTTTGAAGGAACTATTTGGCGGAGTAATTGATGATGAAGAAATTATTATTTCTTGGAAGAATAAGATGGTTCAAAAAGCTGATATATTTATTAAGTATAAAAATTATGTTAAAAGTGTTAGTTTAAAGTGCGGTAATAATAATTCTATTCATCAAGAACAAGTACAAGAATTTAAAAAGTATTTAAGTGATATTGGCGTTCCATATAAGATAGCGGATAAATATTTTAGTTATCATTATGGTTATATGTTAAAAGAAGAGGGGAAAAGAGATTTCTCTAAACTACTTAGTAGTGTAGAATATAAAAAATTATATCAATCTGATATTGATATATTTAATGAATATATTAATAAAACTAAAATTATTGTTAATATGATAGATAGATTTATTGTTAGAGGTAGGAATTCTAATTTTGATATTGATGCATTAATAAGTGGAACGCCTTCAGACTATGTATGGATTATGAAATATGATATATATGACCTTGTTTTATCTAAAAGATGCTTACATTTTACTTCTCCTCATATTGCCTGTATGACATTAGGTCCAAAGAAAAGAAATATAGATGGTACCTCTAATAACAGAGGTGATAGGTATGTTGTATGTGTTAGATGGAATAATTTGAGAGAAGATATTGTTAGTTTTAAAAATAATAGTAAATAGTTTGGGTTCTATATTTTGTAAATGGTTTTGAATGACGGGTGGTGACTCCCTCACTATGCTCCATAAAAAAAACACCAAATGGTGTTTGTATTTTCAATGGAGCAGATGAGGGGAGTCAAACCCCCGTCTCAGCCTTGGCAAGGCCGAATTCTAATCGTTGAACCACATCTGCAATGAATATATATACATTATATTAAAAAAATATTAAAAAATCAACCTTTTTTATTAAAAAAGTTTAGAAAATAATGTATAATATGTATTAGGTGATAATTTTATGTTTGAGAATTTAAGCGATAGATTGCAAGATGTGGTTCATAAGATTAAGGGCTACGGTAAAATAACAGAAGAAAATATTAGTGAAATGATGAGAGAGATTAGACTTTCTTTATTAGAGGCTGATGTTAACTATAAAGTAGTAAAAGAGTTTACAAATAATGTAAAGGAAAAGGCTTTAGGAGAAGAAGTTAATAAAAGTTTATCTCCTGGTGAAGTATTTGTTAAAATAGTTAAAGATGAACTTACTGAGTTATTAGGTGGAGAGAATACTCCTCTTAATATTAGCGGTAATCCTGCTACTCTTATGTTAGTGGGTCTTCAAGGAAGTGGTAAAACTACTACAATTGGAAAGCTTGCTAATTATCTTAGGAAAAATAATAAGAAAAAACCTTTACTAGTAGCTTGTGATGTATATAGACCTGCTGCTATTGACCAGTTAAAACAAATTGGCAAGGAACTTAATATTGAAGTTTATTCTGAAGGTAAAGGTAATCCTGTAGAAATATCTAAAAATGGTATTAAATATGCTAAAGAAAATGGATATGATTATGTTCTTATTGATACTGCTGGTAGATTACAAATAGATGAATCTTTAATGGATGAACTTGATAATATTCAAAAAGAAGTTAATCCTGATGAGACTATTTTGGTAATTGATTCAATGATGGGACAAGATGCTATTAATGTTATTAATGGTTTTAACGATAAGATTAAACTTAGTGGTGTTATTTTGACTAAACTTGATGGTGATACTAGAGGTGGTGTTGCTTTGTCAGTTAAACATCTTACTAATCTTCCTATTAAGTTTATTGGTGTTAGTGAAAAAATGGATGGTCTTACTCCTTTTTATCCAGAGAGAATGGCTTCTAGAATACTTGGAATGGGTGATATTTTATCTATAGTAGAACAAGTACAAAGTGAAATTGATGAAAAAGAAGCAGAGAAGACTGCTAAAAAGATGATGAAAGGTAATTTTGATTTAGAGGACTTTTTAAATCAGCTTAATCAAATAAAAAAATTAGGCCCTCTTGAGAATCTTTTAAAATTACTTCCTGGTGCTAAGAAAATGGGACTTAATAATGTAAATATAGATCCTAAAATTATGAAAAGAACAGAGGCTATTGTTTTATCAATGACTCCAGAAGAGAGAAGAGATCCTAGTATATTAAAGGCTAGTAGAAAAAAGAGAATCGCAGATGGTTCTGGTACTACGGTTACTGATGTTAATAAACTTCTTACACAGTTTGAAGAGATGAAAAAAATGATGAAAATGATGGGAAATGGTAATTTTAAAATGCCATTTTAGGTGTTGATATGAAAGTACTTACTATAAAGGAACCTTGGGCTAGTTTGATTATAAATGGTTACAAAGAGTATGAATTTAGAAGCTTTAAGACTAATTATAGAGGAAAGATTCTTATTCATGCAGGACTTACTTTAGAGAAAAATAATGCTGTAAAGTTTAATGATTATAATCTTGATTATGGCAAAGGTGAGATAATAGGAGAAGCTTATATTACTGATTGTATATTAGTTACTGATGAATTTGAAAATAAATTATATAATATTAATCCTTTAGTATATGGAAAGAGTGAACATTCAAGAATTTATGCTTGGAAGTTAGAGCATGTTATTAAATATGATAAGAGAATATCTTGTAAAGGAAAATTGGGACTTTGGAATTTTGATATTGATATTAATAAAAACTAGACTTCTTTACTATCTATCTATGTTAATAATTCATATTATAATGTAGATAGGAGGATAATTTATGAATTTTAGTGATGGTTTTAACCAAGGTATGTATGATGGTGATATTGATATAAATATAACTAATACAAATACTAATCAAAACGTTAATGACAATACTAACATGAATTATAATAATGTTGGTGCACCAATGATGGGGGGTTCTATAATGGGTGGAGTTACTTCTCCAGTTGTAGAAACTCCTAGAGAAAGAGTTGTATATAGAAATATTTATCATACAGTACCTCATGTATGTCCTATAAATACTAGAATTGTTAACAATCATATTTATAAACATACTTATCAACCAAGATATACCTGCTGCGAAGAAAATACAGTTACTAATGAACAATGCGGTAGCTGCTGTCAATTTAAATAATTTATTATTTTAAGAGCGTTTAGCTCTTTTCTTTTTAGTTAATAATGTTATAATTATAGAGAGGTAATGTGTTATGGATGAGAAAATTAAAGATGTATTGGATAGACTATCTAAATCTAAGTTTAGAAGCGGTTTTCATTTAAAAGATAAAGATATATTGTATGTTAAAGATAAGGGAATTGATAAAATTAGAGATCATGCTTATGATTTTATCTCTAAAAGAATTACTGATACTTCTAATGTTACTGATGGAAAGCAGACTCCAATGAAAGGGCATCCTGTTTTTATTGCACAACATGCTACTGGTACTTGCTGCAGAGGTTGTTTAGAAAAATGGCATCATATAAATAAAAATAAGAAAATGGATAAAAATGATACTGATTATATAGTTAATGTTATTATGTCTTGGATAGAGAATGAGATAAAAAATAAGTAAATATTTTATTAAAGAAAGAAATATATCTATGCGATATATTTTTTAGTACTTTTGTTTGCACGAATAGGTGTTTCAAATTTGCTCTCTGATTATTTGTAAATACTTATAATTGTCTTTTATGAGTTAAAAAAGTATAAAATAATGTTGACTTTAACATCCCAAATAGTATATACTGCAATTGCAAAGTTAAAAATTAATTAATTTTTTGGGAGGTTTTTATTGAAAAAAATTTTGTTTTTTGTGTTTTTATTATTTATGTTTTGTGGTGTAGTCAAGGCAAATGATACACTTTTAGTAAAGGATAGGATTGATAATACTTTTACTTATTTTTATGATAATAGTCAGAGTAGATTTAGATATTTACTTACTAGTAAGTATATTTTTGGTGATGATATTGCTTATTGTATTGAGCTTGGTAAGCCTATCGACAGTTTTAATTATACTTATTCTAATTCATTTGATGGTGCTAATTTAAGTAAGGAAGATATTAATTATATTAAACTAGCAGCTTATTATGGTTACAATTATCCTGGACATAACACTAATGGTTATTACCTGGCAGCACAGGATATTATTTGGAAAAGATTATCTAATATTTCTGTTAGATATATTTGGGATATGGATGTTACTAATTGTATTGATATTTCAAAAGAAAAAGAAGAAATTTATTTACTTATGTCTAAACATGCTATTAAACCATCGTTTTATAATGATACAGTAGATGTTATACATGGTAAAGAGTATACATTAGTTGATACTAATGAAATTCTTAGTAATTATGTAAGTACTAATAATAATGTTTATATTGATGGCAATAAATTAATAATTAAAAGTGGTTTTAATGATGATGTAATTAATTTGGTTAGGAAACATTACACTGATAAGCAATTCTTTTTATATTCATCGGTAAATAATCAAAAAATGATGTCTTCTGGTAATTTAGATGATGATGGTATTAATATTAAAATTAACTTGACTGATGGTAGTATTAAACTAAAAAAATTGGATAAAGAAACTGGCAATGTTTCACTGGGAGAGGCTACATTAAATGGCGCTATTTATGATTTATATGATTCTGAGATGAATTATATTGATAGTTTTGTTACTGGTAAAAAAGATAAGATTAGTGGATTGCCTATTGGTCATTATTATATTAAAGAGAGAACTGCTAGTGAAGGATATATGTTAGATCTTAATACTTATGATGTTACTATTGATGAGAATGATTTAAATAAAGAAATTATTGTATATGAAGATATTATTAAAAGAAAAGTTGATGTATTTAAAGTATTTGATAATGGTGGTACTGGAATACTTACTACTGAAGAAGGCGTTATATTTGATATTTATGATAGTACTAATAATAAATTGGATAGTATTACTACAGATAGTGATGGGTATGCTAGTATAGTTCTTCCTTATGGCGTTTATACTTTTAAACAAGTTACTAGTACTAAAGACTATTATAAAGTAGATGACTTTAAAGTTATTATTGATAAATATGATACAAGACCTATATATAAACTATTATCTGATAGTGAAATAACCGCAAGGGTTAAGATTATAAAGAAAGATTTTGATACTTCAGATAATATTGTTAATAGTGATATTAAGTTTAAGATATATGATGTTAGAGAAAAAAAATATGTTAGTTTTAATGTTACCTATCCAGAAGTTAGTACTATTGATACTTTTAGTCTTTCTAGTAGTGGTGAATTTATTACTTCTGATGTTCTTCATTCTGGTGAATATATATTATATGAAGTAGATCAGAATATGAATGGCTATTTATATAATAAAGATGGTGTACATTTCTATATAGGGGAAGAATCTAACTTTATTAATGATGAGAATTATGGTACTATATTGGAGATTCCTTTCTATAACAAGATAGTTAAGGGTAAAATTATTATTAATAAATATGGAGAAGAGACTAACTATATAGATAATAGTTACTATTATAAAAATATAATGCTTTCTAATGTTTATTTTGAATTATATGCTAAAGATGATATATATGAGAATAATAAATTAATATATAAAAAGGATACTTTGGTAGATACTATTATTACTGATAGTAAGGGTAAGGGTGTAAGAGATAATCTTCCGCTTGGTAAGTATTATTTGAAAGAAATAAAGTCTAATAATGATAATGTCTTTGATGATACTGTCTATGATATAGAGCTTGAATATAAGGATCAGTATACTGAAAAGATTAATTATGAAATTGATATTAATAATTATTTGAATAAGGGTAAGATTATTATTCATAAATTAGATACTAATACTAATGAGGTAATAGCAAATACTTTGATTGAAGTTAGGAATAAGGATAATGTTATAGTATATAAGGGCTATACGGATAATAATGGTATGATTGTTATAGATGATTTACCTTATGGTGAATATTACATAGCGGAAATAGAGGCCAGTACTGGATATAGAATACTTGAAGATAATATATATTTTACTTTAGATAGTGAGACATATGAAACTATTATATACAATGAGAGAATGGAAGTACCTAATACTGGTATAAATGTAGGACTTAAGAATATTTTAGTTATTGTTATGATTATTTTATTTGGGTTTGTTATGATACTATTTTTTGATAATAAAAAGATAGTGGGGGTTAGAACATTGTTTATTATTATTGGTATTGGTTATTTTGGTATATACTTTTATAATTATTTTACTGATGGTAGGAAGAATATTTTGGCTATTGAGAAAATACTTAATAATGATAATAAGGATGTTTCACTAGAAGATAGATATGGATATAACTCTTTTATTGAAATACCTAGTATTGAATTAAAGAGGGGGCTTGTTAATATTAATAATAGTTATAATAATGTTAATGATAATATTGAGACTATAGAGAAGACTGATAATAGAATTATTTTGGCTTCGCATAATGGTAATAATTATAATTCTTATTTTGGTAATTTATATAAAATGGATCTTGGCGATAAGATATATTTATATGATAATGGTAATAGATATGAATATATATTTAGTGATAATTATGATATTAAGAAGAATGGTTATGCAGATATTTATACTGATAATACGAGAAAATCAATAGTATTAGTTACTTGTAAGGAAGATAGTAGTGATGCACAAGTTGTTTATATTGGATATCTTACTAATACTAGTTCTTATTTAAAGGAGCAATAAAAGTGCTTCTTTTTATGTTGCATTTTTGACATTATCATGATAAAATTATTAATAGATAGGAAGGTAACTAATGTTATGAAGAAAAAACTAAAAAAGATTAAGCTTACTGAACATATTTCTTACTATATTAGTGATAATACTATTTATTTATTTCAGAATGAATATAATTTTAGTAAAGATGATATTAAAATAATGGGAAAGAAAATTGCTTTATTAATTCAAGATAATGATGTTTCTTATATTAATATTACTGCGATGGGAATTGAAGATAAGAAAAATTTATATCGTGATTTAGGCTTTACTTTATCATATTATGATGTTAATAAACTAAATGAACTTTTTGGTGGTAAGAAGGATAAGATTAAATATAGATGTTATGGAATAATGACTAAGAATGACTTTTTAAATAAATTAATGGAGGATAAAAAGGTGGAAGAAAAGAAAGAAAAAGACACTAAAGTAATTAATTCTAATTCTGGATTTGTTAGTAATATGATACTTTTATTTGGTGGTATTATTTTACTATGTTATTTGTGCGTAGAAGGGGCTATTTATTTGGTTAAGTAGAAGGGAGATATTATGACAGTTGATAATTTATTAGTTATATTACAAAAAGTTATTGATATTTCTTTGGTATGGATGATGGTTTATTTTGTACTTAAGAATATTAAAAATAATGTTAAGATTATATTATTATTTAAGGGCGTTCTTGTTATATTGGTTATTAAGATACTTAGTGATACACTTAATTTAACAACAATAGGATTACTTTTAGAGTATGTTATTATGTGGGGACCATTGGCACTTATAATTATATTTCAACCAGAAATTAGAAGTATACTAGAACATATTGGAAGGAAGCAATTACTTGGTAGACATAAGGTTCTTACATTAGATGAAAGAGAAAAACTTGTTTATGAAGTTATGTCCGCGGTTGATTATCTTAGAAAATCTAGAATTGGTGCTTTAATAGTTATTGAAAGGGATATTAGCCTTAATGAGTATATTGAGAGAAGTAAACCAATATATGGTGATATTTCTTCAGAATTATTGATTTCTATATTCTTTCCTAGAAATCCACTTCATGATGGTGGCGTTATAATACAGGGTAATAAGATTACTTCTGCTGGTGCTGTATTTCCTATTAGTATTAATAGTAAGATTAGTAAGAAACTTGGTACTAGACATAGAGCCGCTATTGGGATAAGTGAAGAATCTGATGCTATTGCTATTGTTGTCAGTGAGGAAACTGGTAAGATTTCAATAGCAGTAGATGGTAACTTAAATTATAATCTTTCTTTAGATGATGCTAGAATGATTCTAGTAGAGGAATTAAAGCCTAAAAAGGAAGTCCTTCTTGATGATGATTTTGTAGATGAAAAGGAGGATGATAATGATGAAAACGCTTAAGAAAATTATTAAATTTTTTAGAAATTTATTTAGAACGATAGGTAGTTTTATTGATAAATTTATTGTTACTCCGGTTACAAAGTTTGCTATGTTTATTGGTGAAAAAGCTGATAAGGGAGCTGGTAAGTTTGAAAGATGGCTTAATAAGAGAAATACTTTGATATTTGTATCTTTACTTGTATCATTACTAATATTCTTTTATGTAGATAATCAGGCTAGTACTGTTATTGATAGTGCTGCTGAAGTACTTCATAATCAGGTAGTGGATGTTACTTATAATAAAGAAGCTTATATTATTGAGGGACTACCTGAAACTGCTGATGTTACTTTGATTGGTAGAACTGTTGATTTATATTTAGCTAAACAGTTATCTACTGGTAAAGTAACGGCGGATTTATCTAATTTAAAAGAGGGCACTCATAAGATAGAACTTAATTATGAAAGTCCAATTAATTCAGTTAATTATAAACTTGATCCTTCTTCAATTACTGTTAATGTATATCCTAAAGTATCTGCGACTAAGTCTATTACTGTGGATGTTATAAATAAGGATAAACTTGATAGTAAGTTATCTGTACAATCTGTTACTATTGATAAAGAAGAGGTTATTATTAAGGGTACTGAAGATGAAAAATCTATTCATAATATTAATAAAGTGGCTACAGTTAAGGCACTTGTAGATATTGGTGAACTTGTTGATCCTACTGCTGGTGTTAATACTCTTAAAGATGTTAAACTTGTAGCTTATGATAAATATGGTAATATTGTTGATGTTGAAATAGTACCAGAGAAGGTTACTGCTACAATTAATATTGAATCTTATAGTAGTACTGCTAAAATAAAGATTATTCCTAAAGGAAATGTTGCTTTTGGTAAGGCTATTAGTTCAATTAGTTCTTCTGTAAATGAGATTAGCATTTATGGAGAACAGAGTGTTGTTAGTGAATATGCTGAATCTTATATTCCTATAGAAGTTGATGTAACTGGTTTATCTGATAGTAAGTCTTATACGGTGGTTGTACCTAAACCTGAAGGTGTAAGAGAAGTTTCTGAGAAGACTATTACTGTTAAGGTTTCTCTTGGTGAAGAAAAGTCAATGGAGGTTAATGATATTAAAATTGATGCTATTAACTTGGGTCCTAACTTAAAGGCTGGTGCTATGGGAGAAAATTCTTCTAAAACTACAGTTATTGTTAAGGGTACGCAAGAAGTTCTTGATGCTATTGATAGTACTACTATTAAGGCTACAGTAGATTTATCTGGATTGGGTGAAGGTGAACATACTGTTAAAGTTAATGTTACTGGTGACGAAGTTAAGGCTAGTTACTTTGCTAAGACTACTACAATTAAGATAAGAATTACTAAGAGTTAGTGTCTTATATTGACAAGTTTTGTCGAATATGATGTAAAGTATATAAATTTGTGTTATCCTATAGAAAAAGGAGGATAGTATATGGGGTATGTACTAGTAGATGATATATTTGATGAAATTAGTCAGAATATTACTTACATTAAATTAAATAGTTATTTAAAAAGGAAAGATAATACTTAGTCTTTCCTTTTGTTATGAATTAGTATATAATTATAGATATAGAGGAAGGTGTTAAAATGGGAAGAAAGAAAAAAGAAGAAAATAAAGATGAAGTGGTGGTACTTGAAAAGATTGAAAAACCTAAAAGCAGTAATGGTGTTTCAGAGGTATTTTATTATTTACTTGGATTAGTTATTGGTATTGTACTTATATTTGCTACTGAAGAATTACTTAGTACTATTAATTATTTGTTTGTTGTTATTTTTGCTATTATTGCAGTAGTACAATTAATTAGTTTTGTTATAGATAAGAAATATATTAGTAGGGATTATTCTAGTTTGATAATTGGTATTATGTGTATTTGGGTAGCTATGTTTGTATTTAAGTATGGTGGTTTCTTATTTCTAGAGATGCTTCCGGTACTTGTTAGTTTATTATTATTTATTATGGCTACGAGTAGTATTACTAAGTATTTTGATAGAAAGATTACTGGTAATTTGATTGTGTCTATTATTTCTATTATTCTTGGTATACTTCTTATATTTGTACCTAAGAGTATTATGTATACTTTATTTAAAGTGGTTGGAGTATATATAATTGTTATGATTATATTAGATTTTATTGATTATAAGAAGAATAATAAGAATGCTTAGGTTCACTCTAAGTCATTGTCTTAGAGTGTTAGTTTAAGCCTTATAAATAAGTCTTAAACTAATGTCTATTATATATAAGCCTAAACTATATATTTAAATTAAAGAGGATACTAGGTGTCTTCTTTTTAACTGTTTTTGTATTGGTTAGAAAGTTTTCACCGTGAATATGATATCTTAGTGTTATTCCTATACAGACTAAGAATTAGGCTGGATAGGACAGAAAAATACCTTGGATTTTTCTGAAAGGTAAGTTTTTGAAGAAAATGAGTAAAAAATATGTTCAAATGTATGTTTTTGTGATATAATTGTAAACTGTGAAAAAAGAAGGTGTATTTTATGAAAATTAGAAATGTTGCTATTATTGCCCATGTTGATCATGGTAAAACTACTTTGGTTGATCAATTGCTTAAGAAATCTGGTACTTTTAGGGATAATGAGCAAGTTGAAGTTAGAGCTATGGACTCTAATGATATTGAAAGAGAAAGAGGTATTACTATTCTTGCTAAGACTACTTCTATTCATTATGATGGATATAAGATTAATATACTAGATACTCCTGGTCATGCTGACTTTGGTGGTGAAGTAGAAAGAATTATGAATATGGTTGATGGTGTATTACTTTTAGTAGATGCTTATGAAGGAACTATGCCACAAACTAGATTCGTTCTTAAAAAAGCTCTTGAAGCAGGAGTTAAACCTATTGTAGTTATTAATAAAGTAGATAAACCAACTGCGAGAGTAGATAAGGTATTAGATGAAGTTATTGACTTATTTATTGAACTTGGTGCTACTGAAGAACAACTTGATTTTAAAGTTGCTTATGTTAGTGCTTTAAATGGTACTGCTAGTCTAGATCCTGATATTAGTACACAAAGTGAAAGCTATGATGATATATTTAAATTAATAATAGATGAAATACCTGAACCTAGTGCTGATATTAATGGTGATTTACAATTTCAACCTGCACTTTTAGATTATAATGAATATGTTGGTAGAATTGGTATTGGTAAAGTTCATAGTGGTACTATTAAAGTTAATGAAATGGTTTCTTGTGTTAGATTAGATGGTAGTATTAAGCAATTTAGAATTCAAAAATTATTTGGCTTTGAAGGTCTTAAGAGAATAGAAATTAATGAGGCTGATGCTGGTGATATAGTTGCAATAGCAGGTCTTATGGATATTTCTGTTGGTGAAACTATATGTAATGTTGGTAAAGAGAAAGCTCTTCCAATCCTTAGAATTGATGAGCCTACTTTAAAAATGACATTTATGGTTAATAATAGCCCATTTGTTGGTAGAGAGGGTAAGATTGTTACTGCTAGAAAAATAGGCGAGAGATTATTTAAAGAAACTCAAAGAGATGTTAGTTTGAAAGTTGAAGAAGCTAGCAATGAATCTTGGACTGTTTCTGGTAGAGGTGAACTTCATTTATCTATTTTGATTGAAAATCTTAGAAGAGAAGGTTTTGAATTACAAGTATCTAAACCTGAAGTTATTATTAAAGAAATTGATGGTGTTAAATGTGAACCTTACGAAGATGTTCAAATTGAAGTTAGTGATGACTGTGTAGGTAATGTTATTGAGGCACTTGGTCTTCGTGGTGGTAAAATGGATAATATGTCTAATGTTAATAATTTAATTAGACTTAATTATACTATTCCTTCAAGAGGATTAATTGGATTTAATACTAACTTTATGACTTTAACTAAGGGTTATGGTATACTTAATCATAGTTTTAAGGAATATCTTCCAGTAGAGGATATTAATTCTACTGAAAGAAAAGTTGGCGTACTTGTATCTACTGAAGCAGGTAAGGCTACTGCTTATGCACTTGGACAACTTGAAGATAGAGGAGTAATGTTTATTGAACCTGGTACTGAGGTATATGAAGGTATGATTGTTGGTGAATGTAATAGAGAAAATGATCTTGCTATTAATGTTGTTAAGGGTAAACAGCTTACTAATACAAGAGCATCTGGTTCAGATCATACTGTTGTACTTAAGAGACCTAGACCATTAACATTAGAATATTGTCTAGATTATATTAATAGTGATGAACTAGTAGAAATTACTCCTGAAAATATTAGACTTAGAAAATTTATTTTAAATACTGAATTAAGAAAGAAGTTTGATGCAAAGAAATAACTTCTTTTTTTCTATGAAAAAAATACCTAGTTTGATAGGTATTTAGTTATTTTAAATTTTTCTTTTTGTATTCGTTATATAATTCTTGAAATCTTGTAAAGTGAATTATTTCTCTTTGTCTTAGGAATAGAAGCGGTCCTATGACATCTGGGTCATCTGTTAGGTCGATTAGGTTTTCATAAGTGGCTCTGGCTTTTTGTTCTGCGGCCATGTCTTCGGATAGGTCGGCAATTGGATCTCCTGTTGTGGCAAAGTAGGCTACGGTAAATGGTACACCATTTGCATCTGTTGGATATAGGCCATAACCATGTTCAGCATAATGTGATTCAAGACCAGCTTCTTTTAATTCTTTTAGAGTGGCTCCTTTTAATAACTGGTATATCATTGCTGATATCATTTCAACATGGGCTAGTTCTTCGGTTCCAATGTCGGTAAGTAGGGCTTTTCCTTTATCATCTGGCATAGTATATCTTTGATTTAAATAACGGAAGGCTGCCGCTAGTTCGCCGTTGGCTCCTCCATACTGTGTTACGAGATATTTAGCCATTCTTATATCTTTCTTTTTGATGTTTACAGGGTATTCAAGTGATTTTACATATTTCCACATTAGCTTTGCACCTCCCAAGGCCATGGTGAATTATCCCAAGTCCAATTATTTGTTTGAACAGGACTTGATGTAGTTAATGGTCCATATTTACTTTCGTATAATGTTACTAATTCTTTTTCTTTCTTTAGATAAGTATTGAATCTATTTAGTGCTTCTTTATTGTTAGGATATAAATCTAGGTAAAGATTCATTTCAATCATAGCAAATCTTTGCTCATCTATTTGTAGTAATAAATCTTCTTTCTCATTATTTGCTTTTAACTCTTGTGGTTTATAGTTTTTGTATTCATCATATAAGTTATTAAAAAGATTACCTCGTTTAAAACCAAGTTTTGTATCTAAAATATTGTTATTAGTAGGCATTACTGCATTTGGATATAATGCTTGATAGTTCATATCATAGATCATACTATTTGGATCTACTAAAAAATTCATATCATTATAATTATTATTTGGATAATTATAATAGTCGTTAAAATTATTCATATTTTTTTCCTCCTAAAATAGGTTATGATACTGATTAATTTATGTATGGGAATATACCTAGGTTGACAAAAATTATTTATTTAAATATAATTTTGTATGAGAGAAGTGATATGATGTTTAATAGAAATAATGAGCCAATTATAATTAAAAATGATGAATTTAGGAAATGTATTTTATTTATTTCTTTTCCGATATATGATTATAAAGAAGAAGAGTTAAAAATACTTAAAGATGTTATTTTTGATAGAAGTGAAAAATATGATACTAAAAGAAAACTAGCAATAGCGTGTATTAATAATTATTGTTTATCTTATCGTAGTAAGATATCTTTTATAGGCAATAATGCTTTTTTAGAATTTGCTTTAATTTATCCTTCTGTTGCTAGTTTAAAAAAAGATGTTCTTCAAGATAATCTCCTATTTGCTAGGGAAATGATTTTTAATCCTTACTTAGAAAATGGTGTTTTTTCTGAAAAACTAGTAAGAGAATCTATTGAGATGTACAAGGAAGGAGTTAAGAATAAACTTAAAAGATATGATGGTTATTGTCAATATAAGAATGATCTTTTAATTGATGAGAATGATTATCTTGTTTCAAAAGTATTTAAAGATTTATCTTTGTTAAGTAATGTTACTAGTGAGAGATTATATAATGTTTATAAGAAGATTATTAGCGGGCCACCACTTACTTTTCTAATAGGTAATGTTGATGAAAAGAAATCTAAAGAACTGATTAAAGAAATTATTCTTGATAACAAGATTAGTAATGTTAAATTTGAGACTGATTATAATGTATATGTTAAAAATATTTCAAATAGTGTTGAAGTGGTTAGAGAAAATAGTGAGTTTTCTACGAGTAGTGTATGTTGCAATTACAAAGTAAGAGATATGTGCTGCTATAGAGATAGGGTACTACTTACTATAGTTAAAAATTTACTTAGTTCTAATAATTCGGATGTTTTATTTAATTATTTGAGAAATGATAATGATTTGGTATATAGAACTAATGCTTATACTTATAGCTTTGGTACTCTTTCTTTGATTTCTTTTACTGGTAGTAAAAATATTGATATGATTTTTGAACTATATGAAAAGGCTATGAATTATATATCTGATATTAATTATATAGAGAGCAGGCTTCCTCTATTTACTGAAAAGGCTAGAATAGATAATGAACTTGATAAAGAGGAACTTAGTACTATATTATTTGATTATGTGGATAAATATCTTGGCTACTCTAATGAAAAATATTATGATGTTATTAAGAGTATTAAACCTTTAGAAGTTAAAGATTTTATTGATAATAGACTTATTATGGTTAGTAAATATATAGGAGTTGGTAGGGATTATGAATAAGGCTAAATTTATTACTTTGGATAATGGACTTACTATTCTTATTTATACGGATAGTAGTAAGAGTACTAATCATGTGGAATTATATACTTTCCTTGGTGGTAATAATGGTGAATATGTTGATTATAATGGTAATACTAAGAAGGTTAAACCTGGTACTGCTCATTTATTGGAGCATTATATATGTGAAAATACAGTAGAGGGGAATTTACTGGATAATTTAAGAAAATATAATATACTTAGTTGTAATGGTGGTACTAATAATGAGAATACTTCATATTTCTTTAATACTGTTACTAATTTTTATGAATGTTTAGAAACTTTTTTAAAGGGAATTTATAATATTTCTTTTACTAAGGAAAAACTTGATAAGACAAAAATGGCTGTTTATAGTGAGATTAGAGATGATAAAAATAATGAAAAAAATAAGATTATTGAAAAGAAAATAAATGGGTTGTTTACTATTAATAGAAAGACTTTGGGAAGTAGAGGTAGTGTTAAAAGTATTACTATTAAGGAAATTAAAGATGTTTATGATAATATTTATATTCCTTGCAATCAGTTTCTTGTTTTAGCGGGTAATTTTGATTATGATAAAACACTTAGTTTGGTTAAAAATATATATAAAGAGATTTCTTTTAAAAATGATAAAAGACTTTCTAAAGTTAGTGATGTTAAGAATGTTATAAAAAAGAGAACTATATATAAGAGTGATTATATTGATGAAGTTATTTTGACTTTTAAAATTGATGTTAGTAGTTTGTCTTGTTTTGATAAATATAAATTGGATTGGTATTTAAGTTTCTTTTTAGATATTAATTTTTCTAAATATTCAAAAATTAATGAATATATTAATAATTGTTCTGATTATACTGATGATATTTCTGCTTATTTATATTACTTTAATGGTTATTTTGTTATTGATGTAATCGCTTTTACTAAGAAGGTTAATGATTTTGAAAAACTTGTTTTATCTTCGATAAAAAATAGGGATAGTAGTGAAAGGAAAGTATTTGAGCTTGTTAAAAAGGATGCTATTACTAGGATATCTGTTAGAAAGGATAGTATAAGTAGTTATGTTGCTCCTACTGAAGAGAATTATATTCGTTTTGGTTACTTAGATGATGATGATATTGATGTTATAGATAAGTTTAATTATAATGAATATGATAAGATTATTAGTAATATTGATTTTACTAATTATAGTGTTTTTTATAGAAAGAAAAAATAGATTTATTGGTTTTGAGTGTGAACCTTTGTGTTTCACACTCTTTCTTTGAAGCCCTAAGAGTCTTCAAAGATAATCTAGATCCTGATTATAAGTCTCTAGATTAAGTTTTTTTAATTCAATAATTTGAGTTGTATTTTTTCCTTGACAAAGAATTAATTGTGTAGTATGATTTAATTGTACTAGCACAAGTAGTACAATCATATATTGTTGTGAAAGGAGAAAATTATATGATAAAAATAGATAAACTATCTAAAAAATATGATAAAGATTATGTGCTAAAAGATCTTAGTTGTACTATTAAAGATAATTCTATTTATGGTTTAGTAGGTGCTAATGGTAGTGGTAAGTCTACACTTCTTAGAACTATTATGGGTATATATGATACTGATGGTGGTGATATTACTGTAGATGGTAGTAAGGTATATGATAATGATGTTATTAAACAGAAAATGGTTTTTGTTCAAGATGATTTATACTTTAATTCTAATTATACACTTATGGATACTGCTAGATACTATGAATCTATGTATAAGAATTTTGATATGAATTATCTTAAAGAACTTGCTAATATGCTTAATCTTAGTCTTAATAAGAAGATTAGTACTTTTTCTAAAGGTATGAAAAGACAGTGTGCTTTAATATGTGCTATTTCTACTAATGCTGATTATATGTTTTTTGATGAAACTTTTGATGGACTTGATCCGGTTATTAGAAATACTATGAAAAAGATTCTTATTAAGCAAATGAATAAAAAGAATACTACAATTGTTATGACTAGTCATAATCTTAGAGAACTTGAGGATATTTGTGATAATTTGGGTCTTTTATATCAGGGAGGTATTTTGTTTGAGAGTGATGTTGATACTATTAAAACTAATATGTTTAAGGTTCAATTATCATTTGAAAAGAACTTTGATAAAGATGACTTTGAAGACTTTAATATCTTGAGTTTTAAGAAACAGGGTAGTGTGGCTACAATAATTATTAAAGATACTGATGGTAAAAGTAAGAAAAAAATTGAAAAGATGAAACCTTTAATACTTGATTATCTTCCACTTACTTTGGAAGAGGTATTTATATATGAAATGGAGGCTTTAGGATATGAGTTTAACAAGTTTGTTTAATTTTAATTATTTAAAAGAAAATATTAAGAAATCTAAGGCTATTATTCTTTTATGTATGTTATTACTTCCTACGATTGGCGGTATTATACTACTAGTAAAATGTAGTCATGGTAGCAATTTTATGCCTAGTATATATGAAGTTAGTGGTCCGGTGTTATTTGGCATGTATCTTGTTCCAGTGGTACTTTCAATTACTTTGTTTAGTTTTATATATAAAAGGGGTTCTATTGATTTTACACTTTCAATGCCTATTAATAAGAAGCAAATATTTCTTACTAATACATTTGGTGGAATAATAATAATTCTTCTTATGCAAATTATTAATTTAATTATTACACTTGCTATTAGTTTGATATATAGTAATATGATTATTGATTATAAGATGTTATTTGATATATTTCTTATATATTCTATTTCTTATATCTTTGTATTTACTTCTTGTAATATAGCCGCTAGTGTTTCTTCAAATAAGATTACAACGATTGTTGTTACGCTACTTATATTATTTTTAGTTCCATTCGTTAGTACTTTTATTAAAACAGATGGATTTAATTATAGTAATTATGGTACCGCTAGAATTGAATGTCTTAATAAGAAATGTACACCAGTTATATATGAATGTGATAGTTTAAAGTGTAAAAATGATAAAAGAAATAATATTTATACCGGCTATGTAAATAGAGTGAGTGATAATAATTATACTATGCCTTATAAACTTATTGCAGGGGTATTTTTGGGAGAAGAATTTGATAGTGGTATAAATGTTTCTCTTCTTAAGATGGTATTTTTAAGTATTGTTTATATTGCTGTTGGACTTGTACTTTTCATAAAGAAAAAATTTGAAATTGTTGGTACTTCTTTTAGAAGTGAAAGAGTTCATATTTTAGTTAGAACTTTAACAACTGTTCCTGTTGTTTGTATACTATACGTAATAATTAAAAATCTTGGATTGTCTAGTCATGATTTCTTTACAATTATACTTTTATTAGTACTTATATTTACTTATTTAATTATTTATGATTTGATTACTAGAAAGAGAGTTACTAATTTCTTTAAAATGGCTATATGTTTAGTTATTGTATCTAGTGCTGTGTGTATTGTTGGTGCTTTCTTTGATGATAAGGAAGAATTTGAAATTAAGGTAAATGATATTAAAGAAATCACCTTTGTGGATGATAATAATATTAATATTGCTTCTATTAAAAATAAAGATGTTATTAATTATGCTGTTTCATTACTTTTAGATGATGATCCTAGGGGAAATGTATATAATATATATCATATTAAAACTAAAGTTAAGGGGGATACATATAAATTTACGATATATGTTACTGAGGATGATTATAATTATATTAATAATAATTTAGTAAATGATAAGGAATATTTAAAAACTTTAGAAGATTATAAAGATAGTAGAATCTTTGGTATTGGATATGATAATGGTTATACTGGTGTGAAGGAAAATAAAGAATTAACTAATATGGTCATTAATGAATATAAGAATAATAAAGATGCATTAAAAAATGTTGATTATAATGATGGATCACTTAATGTTACTTTATATATTTATGATAACTATGCTGTAAGAAATGTTGTTATTAATGTTATTGATAATAAGGATTTAGTACTTAATATACTAAAATATTATAATACTAAGACTAAAGAATATTTAAATAAGATGAATGATAATGATATTTATTATTATGGTATAAATGGTTATGGTGTTACTGATGGCTACTATAGTGAACTTTATTCTGAAATTGGTAAGTTTATTGTTGATAATATTGATGAAAATATTGATATTAATAAGGATTATAAATATATTACTATAAATAATGATAATGATAAAAATATATTTGTTACTAATAGAGTAGAAGAACTTGATAAAATTATGGAAAAGTATGTCAATGACAATGATGATGACATTAATGACGCTGAGACTGCTAGGGTGATGTAGATGAAACAGATTATGATTAATTTGGATTATCAAAGTAGAACTCCTATATACGAGCAAATAGTAAATGGTATTGAGAAGTATGTTGCTGTTGGAATACTTAAGGAGAAGGTTCAAATTCCTTCGATTAGAGAGATGGCTAGTAATTTAGGTATTAATCCTAATACAGTTAAGAAGAGTTATGACATATTAGAAAATAGTGGAGTTATTACTACGATTAGTACTAAAGGTACTTTTATATCAGAAAATACTAAGAAAACTACTAATGATAAGATAGATAGGGAAATTGAAAATATAAAGAAAAAAATATCTGAACTTACTAGGATGGGAATTAGTTTTGATGAAGTAATAGAAAGGATAAAGAAATGAAAATATTAGAAGTTGATAATTTGTGTAAGAATTATGGTAAAGGTAGTACTTTGGTTAAAGCTATTGATAATGTTTCTTTTACTGTTGATGAGGGAGACTTTGTGGCAATAGTTGGTTCTTCTGGTAGCGGTAAGTCAACACTTTTACATATATTAGGGGCTGTTGATAAACCTACTAGTGGAAAGGTTATTGTGGGTGGTACTGATGTATTTAAACAAAAAGATGATGCACTAGCAGTCTTTAGAAGAAGAAAAGTAGGACTTATTTATCAGTTTTATAATTTAATACCAATACTTAATGTTGAAGAGAATATGACTCTTCCAATACTGCTTGATGGTAGAAAGGTTGATAAAGATTATTTAAAAGAACTTATAGATATTCTTGGTCTTGAAAGAAGAGTTAATCATTTACCTAATGAGCTTTCTGGAGGCCAACAACAAAGAGTTTCTATTGGAAGAGCACTTATATCTAAGCCGGATATAATACTTGCTGATGAACCTACTGGTAATTTGGATTCTAAGGCTAGTAAAGAGATTATGAATTTACTTAAAATTTCTAATGAAAAGTATCATCAAACTATTATTATGATTACGCATGATATGAATCTTGCTAAAGAGGCTAATAGAATAATTACTTTAGCGGATGGACATATAGTTAAGGATGAGAAGATAAAATGAGTATTTTGAATGACTTAACTATAAAAAATTTAAAACTTAATAAAAAAAGAACTATAGTTACAATTGTTGGTATTATTTTATCAACTGCTTTGATGGTAGGAATAGGACTATTATTCTCTTCTTTTCAAGATTATATGATTAGAGACACTATTAGTTATAATGGTAAATATGAGGCTGAGTATGGTGATGTATCTTTAGATAAATTAAATAGTATTGATAAGAAAGATTTCAGCTATTTTTATCAGAAAGCTATTGGCTTTAGTAAATTTGATTCTGCTAATGAATATAAACCTTATCTTTATATTTCGAGTGTTGATAAAGAATACTTTAAAGAACTTCATTTGATTTCTGGTAGATTTGCTGAAAATGATAGTGAACTTGTTATATCTAATCATATTAATACTAACGGAGGAGCTTCTTATAAAATTGGAGATATTATTACATTAAAGTATGGTGAAAGAGTAATTGAAGGCGTTAATACTTTGGCTAATAATGAGTACTATGAAGAAGAAACTCTTAATATTGTTGGTGAGAAAACTTATACAATAGTTGGTATAGTAGAAAGAAGTAATTTTGAAGATTATTCTGCTTCAGGGTATAGTACTTTTACTCTTGATATGAATGATAAAGAGGGAACCGTTAATGTATTTGTTATGTTTAATAATAAGAAAAAAATTATTAAACAATCAGAAGACTTGGCTAAGAAGTTAGGTTATGATAATGCTATATCTTATAATAGTACACTTCTTGCTCTATATGGAGAAAGTACTTATGGTAATATAATGAGCTCAATGATTATGATGATAATTATTATGTTATCGTTAGTATCTATTGGTTGCATAGTGGTTATTTATAATTCCTTTGCTATTTCTGTAATGGAAAGAAAAAAAGAATTTGGATTACTTTCTAGTATAGGAGCTACGAAGAAGCAACTTTCATATACAGTGTTTTTTGAAGCACTTATCGAGGGTATTATAGGAATAATACTTGGAATTTGTGGGGCTTATATTGGTATTGGAACAGTAATACTTATTATAAATAATTTAATTGGAGATATTTTAGTATTAAAACTTAATTTAGTTACTAATATAGTGTTTATTATTATACCAGTTATATTTATGATACTTGTTATATTTATATCTGCTTTAGTACCTTCAAGAAGAGCTGCTAAAGTGTCTCCAATTGAGGCAATTAGGCAAAATGATGATATTAAAATTAATAAAAAGAAGATTAAAACTGGCAGGTTTGTTAATAAATTATTTGGTATAGAAGGAGAGATTGCTCTTAAAAATATTAAAAGAAATAAGAAGAAGTATAGAGTTACGATTGTTAGTTTATTTATTAGTATTGTATTATTTATATCGTTTTCTTCATATATGAATTATACCATTGATACTGCAAGTAGTGTGATGGGTGAAGTGCCTTATGATTATCAGATTAGTTATTTTGGTGATGATAATGATATGGATGCATTAAATAAAATTAGTGAGATTATTAAGAGTAATGATGTTAAAGAATATGTTTCTTATAGTGTTAGTAATTTATCTATAATTGGTAATTATACTTATAGTGATGAATATCTTGATTTTTATAAGAGTGCTTATGGTGATGATGGCATAAAAGCTTTAACTAATTTAAAATATCAATATATTTCTATCTATATTTTAGATGATATTTCTTATAATAGGTATAAAGAATTAATTGGTTTAGATAAGGATAGCGTTATTTTACTTAATAAATTTAAAGGTGTAAGCTATGGTAATAATAAAAGAGTTAATTATGATATTCCAGTAATTAATAGTGGTAATATTAATATTAAGATATGTAATTTTGATGGTAATGATGAAGATGTGGATACTACTAAATATTGTAATAAGAAAATAGATAATATTTTTATTACTGATAAGTCTTTTGATTTGATTGAAGAGTTTTCTTATATGAGTGATTTTAAACTTATTGTTAATAAGAAGTTATATGATAATATATCTGATAGTGGTACTCATTATACACAGTTTAATATTATAAGTGATAATACTGATAATATTGATAAATTAACAAAAGAATTAGATAAGTATGATAATGTTAATTATACTAATGTTAAAGAATCAATGAAACAGGCTAATAATATGATTCTTGTTGTCAAGATTCTTATGTATGGTTTTATAGGATTAATTACTTTAATAGGTGTTACTTCTGTATTTAATACTATTTCTACAAGTATGGCACTTAGAAAAAGAGAGTTTGCTGTTCTTAGAAGTATAGGACTTACAAGAAAAGGGTTTAATAAAATATTATTTTTTGAAAGTTTATTCTTTGGACTTAAATCTTTAATATATGCTATACCAGTAAGTCTTGGAGTGACAATCATTATACATTATGCTCTTGCAGATATGATGAGTATAAGCACAATTATTATTCCTTGGAAGGCTATTACTATATCAATTATTTCAGTATTTATAATTGTACTTCTTACTATGATGTATAGTACAAGTAAGATAAAGAAACATAATATTATTGAACAAATAAGAGAAGAAAATATTTAACAAAATACTTTCTTTTTCTTTTGTTATGATATATAATTATAATAGAAAGGAGTGATAAAATGGCTAAGTTTTGTCCTAATTGTGGTAACGAAATGCTTGATGAAGCAGTAATGTGTGTTAAATGTGGCACTATGGTAAATGATAACAATAAAAAAACTAGTGAGAATAAGATTATTAATGATGGAGGTAAAACAGGTGATGATAATAAAAAGAAAAAAGGTTTACCTGCATGGGCTATTGTTTTAATTGTATTTGGTAGTATTGGATTATTAGTAATGCTTGTAATTGTTGCTTTTACTATTGTTGGTGTTAATATACTTAAGAAAACAGATCCTAATGAAATTAAGGATAAAATTAATGATTATATTGAAGAAAATACTAAGTCTTTATATGGTACTATTGGTGATACTTTAACTGATGATGAATTTAAAATTACTTTAACAGGAGCTTATATGTATAATTCTATAGGTGATGGTTCTTTAGTAGATACCCCAGGTGATGGCAAGGAATATTTGTTATTTTTCTTTGATGTAGAAAATATTTCTGATGAAGACGAATTTATTTCTTATTATGATTTCGATGGTTATGTTGATGATGTAGCTTGTGATACTACAATTATATTTAATGATGTTGATGGTATTAAGAATTTATCTGCTAATTTAGCTTCTGGAAAAAAAGCACAAGGATTTGTTGCATTCGAAGTTGATAAGGATTGGAAAGATTTTGAAATAAGTTACAAGCAAATTTTTAGTGATAAATCATTAATATTTAAAGTTACTAATTCTGAAGGTGCTTAAAAAGCATCTTTTTATCTTCCTTTTTTTATTTAAATAGTATATAATATTACTAGGAGGATAGATTATGAATGTAGCAGATATTATTATTTTAATTGCATTAGCACTTGGAGCGGTAGGAGGATTTAAATCAGGAGTAATAAAGAAAACTACTGATTTCGTAGGTATATTTGTTATTATTATTTTATCATTTTATTTAAAAAACTACTTATCAGTTATTATGTATGAAAACTTACCGTTTATTAATTTTGGAGGATTTATAAGTGGAATAGAAGCTATTAATATTTTGTTTTATGAAGTAGTTGCTTTTGTTATAGTGTATTCTTTACTTTATTTAGTTTTTAGAGTTGTACTCATGTTAACTGGTTTAATAGAAAAGATATTAAAGGCTACTGTTATACTTAGTATTCCTTCAAAAATACTTGGTATATTCGTTGGTATAATAGAAATGTATGTCTATGTTTTTTTGATTTTGGTAGTTATAACTTTACCTATTATTAATATTCCTTATGTAAGGGAATCCAAAATGGCCAATTTTATGTTGGAAAAGACGCCAATATTATCTAAAGCGTCAGAAAAAATGGTCGATACGTACGATGATGTTTATAAATTAGTTAAAGAAAAAGATACCAAAGATAATGATGAATTAAATGACGAAGTGGTTAAATTGTTATTGGATAAAAAAGTTATTACTAAAGATTCTTTAAATAAGCTTATTGATAGAAATAAGATTCATATCAAAGATAAAAGTATATTAGATTAGGAAGGAGGGGTAATATGGGATTAATACATTATGAAAATGATTTTTCTTCTTTAATTAAAGATAAAAAAGTAGTAGTTGACTTCTATGCTACTTGGTGTGGTCCTTGTAGAATGTTCGGACCAGTATTTGAGGAAGCTTCTAAAGAAAATGATTTTAACTTTGTTAAATTAGATGTTGATAAGTATTCAGATATAGCGAGAAAGTATGGCGTTATGTCAATACCTACAATAATTTTATTTGAAAATGGTAATGAGGTAAAAAGATTTACAGGATTTATGTCAAAAGAAGAATTTGTTGATTTTTTGAAATAAGGTATGTTATAGTAAATGCAGGAGGTTAGGCAATGAAAGAAAAACAAAATATAGCTGTAGTAATTGGCTCTATATTGGTGTTTACCTTGGTAGTTATTTCTTTTTTGGGAGATAAATTTATTTTTAGTAATAATTTTGATATAGAAAATGATTATAATAGAACATCAGTATATAATGTTGAAAAAAGTGATTTTGATAATAATATTAATGATAAAGAAAATGATACTTATTTAATTGAAGGGGATTTTTTAGCGGATAATGTAGTAACTAAAGAAGAAAAAAATGCAATGAAACACAATACTCGAGTTTTACAATATCTTGTTGATACTGCTAATGGAAATGATATAAAAATACCTAAAGGTATATATTATTTTTCGAAGGGTGGAACTTCTAGTAGGGGTACTGAGGATTATGTAATTAAACCTAAAAATGGCATAACCATTACTGGCGCAGGTACCGATGATGATAATGGAACCATATTAAAGCCTTATGCAGTTCCCGGTACTATTAAATATGGTTTGGATATGTTTTATTGGAATGAATTTAGTGATTCTGGTGGTTCTGATGTTAATTATTTGGAAAATGTTAGCTTTAATAATTTTATTATTGATGGCGAAAGCGTCAAAGGTAATATTTATAATTCATCTGGAAAGGGTTTTATGATTAACTTATGTCGTAATTGTTATTGGGATAATATTATTGTAAAAAACACTGATGGTACTGGATTTGGAATGGATAATGTTATTAATGGAAAGATTACTAACAGTACTGCTATTAATTGTGGTAAGAATGCGAATATTTTTAGCGAAGGAGCTTCTGGATTCGGAATAGGTACTGGTTTTAGTGATGATGAATCAATGTATATTGAAAATTGTAAATCTATTGGTAATACTAAATTTGGATTTTTCTTTGAACATCAAGGACGTTTTAGTAAAGACTACACTTCTTCTAAATCTAATGGATTTAAAGTTGTAAATAGTATTGCAAGTGGAAATCTTTATAATTTTGGTGGATTAAGGGCTAACGATGTATTGTACAACAACTGCTCTGCTTATAATGATGATACTGATAATGATGGGACTCCAAAAAATTATACTAAATTAGATATTTATTTTGATGATCAATCTAGAAGAATTGAAATTAATAACTTTAATTCTGAGTATAATTTTAATGATGTAAAACAAAATACTTATTATAATTCTGTTATTAAATGGGGATATGACCATGGAATTATATATGGTATTGATAAGAGTCAATTTGGAATTGGTCAATTTGTTACTCGGGCTGAGGCTATAACTTTTTTGTGGAGATATGCTGGTAGACCTGGAGATGTTTTGTCAGGAAATCTTTTATCTAGTAATGATCCTAGGAATTCTAACTTAAAAATTAAATTTAAGGATGTTTCTAATTCGTCTTGGTATGTTAGTGCTGTTAAGTGGGGCGTTGATAGTAATATAATTAATGGAGTATCAGATGAGCTATTTGAACCTAATTCAAATGTTACTAATGCACAGTTTATTACTATGCTCTGGAGATATGCTGGAGAACCTGTTGTTAATACTAATGCATTTCCTGGTATATCATCGCAAGCATATTACTTTAATGCTATTAATTGGGCTTATAGTAAAGGGATAATTAGTAATAAATTATTTTATCCTAATAGGGATTGTACAAGAGAAATGGTAACTGTATATATTTATAGATATAATTTGACTATTTCTTAAAATAATATGTAAATGGTATTGAAAAAAAATGAAAAATTTGTTATCATTAATGTATGAAAGTAGAGAGGAGATAATAAAAATGGAAAAAGAAGATAAGAGAGGAATATTTTTTGGAATAATAGGAGTACTTACATTAATTGTGGCTATAATTGGAGCATCATTAGCATACTTTTCTATTAATGCTAAAAGTAAGGATGATGCGTTAACTGTACAAGCTGCTACCGTAAAGATTATTTACGAAGATGGAAATCAATTAAATGTAGATAAGATTATACCTTCTAGTAAAGATGTTGCACTTAGAACATTTACTAGGTCTAATCCAACGGTGGATACTGAAGGCAAGTATAAAACTTGTGTTGATGATAATAATTATAATGTTTGTGGCTACTATGATTTTACATTAACTAATGATGGTCCTAATCCTATGGATATAACTGCTAAAGTTGTTCCTACGGCATTAGTTAAAGAGGTTAAAGATGATGGAGGTAATGTTACTACTCCTGGTGAAATACCATTTAAAAACTTAAAATTTATCTTATTTGATAGAGGCAACATTGATGATCAATTTGAAAATGGTACTGAGATTTATTCTGGAACAGTTCCTTATAATGAAGTAGCAGGCGATTATTCAACATTTGGATTATTTGGTGCAAGTGGTGATGAGACAATTAATATAAGTGGTAATAAGACAACAAAAAAATTACGTTTGTTTGTATGGCTTAATGACACTGAAAATGCAGATAATGATGCTGAACAAGGAGCTATTTTTAAGGGTACAGTAAATATTGAAGTAAAAGGTGCTGGTACTATTAAAGGAGAAGCTGCGGAATAGTATACTAAAAGCAATTTGAGTATTGCTTTTTTTTTGTCTTTTTGGTATTATTATACTAGGAGATTGATGATATGAATAATAGTAAGAGTAGAACTGATATATTTTATTTTATTGTTTTAATACTTACTTTACTTATAATGATTGTTGGAGTGACTTTTACATACTTTTCTTTGATAGCAAGTGATAAAGATGATAGTACAATGATTAAAACTGGTACTCTGGCTATTAATTATGTAGATGGCAATGC
>SAMEA104315429__coassemble_445_pt1 | contig 33696 bp, 31 predicted proteins | sample SAMEA104315429__metabat2_high_PE_036 | metagenome-assembled genome bin SAMEA104315429 (sample SAMEA104315429) | gut metagenome | biome: Monkey gut; feature: monkey-associated habitat; material: faeces | place: China | collected 2013 | reverse complement strand
GAGTAATGCTATAATTCATATAGTCAAGAAATTATGCATGGATACATAATATAAAAATGGAGGTTAAAATGATAAAATTACTAAAAAAACTGACTAAAAAAGATTGGCTTTTTGTATTTATAAGTGTACTTTTAATAGTATTTCAAGTATGGTTAGAATTAAAAATGCCAGATTACATGTCTAATATTACTCAGTTAGTTCAGACTAAAGGAGCAGACATAAAAGATATTTTAAGAGAGGGTTCTTATATGCTACTATGTGCTCTAGGGAGTTTACTTAGTGCGGGAATAGTAGGATACTTTATTTCAGGAATAGCGGCTTCTTTCTCATTTAATGTAAGAGAGGCTATCTTTAAGAAAGTACTTAATCTAGATACTAGTGAAATAAAGAACTTTTCTACTAGTAGTTTAATAACAAGAACTACTAATGATATAACTCAGGTAGAGATGTTATTGGGAATGGGTCTTCAATTAATGATAAAGGCTCCAATTACTGCAGTATGGGCTGTTACTAAAATATTAGGTAAGAGTCTAGAGTGGAGTATGGCTACAGCGGTAGCGGTCATTATTCTAATTACCACTATAATTATTCTAATGATTATAGTTATGCCAAGATTTAAGATAGTTCAAAATCTTATTGATAAGATAAATTCAGTAACTAGAGAAAATTTAACTGGTATTAGGGTAGTAAGAGCATTTAATGCTGAAAAATATCAAGAAGATAAATTTAATAAAGTAAATAATGATTTAACCAATACACAAATGTTTAATCAAAAAGCATTTAATATTCTTAGTCCTATGATGAATATAGTGATGCATACTCTAACATTATCTATCTATTTTATTGGAGCCCTTTTGATAGATAAGGCTTTAATGGGCGATAAAATAGTTTTATTTGGAGATATGATTGTCTTTTCATCATACGCTATGCAGGTAATAATGTCTTTCTTAATGCTTGCTATGATCTTTATGATGTTACCTCGTGCTAATGTGTCTGCAAAAAGAATAAATGAAGTACTAGATACAGAAGTAACAATTGAAGATGGTAAAGTAACTAAGAATAAGAATGGTTTAAGGGGGACTGTTGAATTTAAAAATGTATCATTTAAATATCCTGATGCTGATGAATATATCCTAGAAAATATTAATTTTACTGCTAATGAAGGTGATACTGTTGCTTTTATAGGATCTACTGGTTCTGGTAAGAGTACATTAATAAATTTAATACCAAGATTCTATGATGCTACTGAGGGCGAAATACTAGTAAATGGTATTAATGTTAAAGATTATAAAGAAGAATATTTACATAATATTGTTGGATATGTTCCTCAGAAAGCTGTTATGTTCTCTGGTACTATCGAATCTAATATTACTTATGGTAAGAGTATTTTAGGTAAACCTGATAAAAAGAAGATTAATGAAGCGTTAAAAGTATCACTGGCTTATGAGTTCGTTTCAAAACTAGATAAGAAAGAAAAAAGTCATATAGCACAGGGCGGTACTAATGTTTCAGGAGGTCAAAAACAAAGATTGTCAATTGCTAGAACTATTGCCAGAAGTCCTGAAATATATATATTTGATGATTCGTTTAGTGCTTTAGACTATAAAACAGATTCAGTACTAAGAAAAGAATTAAAGAAATATACTAAGAAGGCTACTAATTTAATTGTGGCACAAAGAATAGGAACGATTATGAATGCTGATAAAATAATTGTTTTAGATAAGGGTAAATGTGTTGGTATGGGTACTCATAGTGAACTTATGAAAACTTGCGAAGTGTATAAAGAAATTGCTCTTTCACAAGTGACAAAGGAGGAACTAGAAAATGCATAACGGTAAAGAAGAAAAAAGAAATACTCCTCCAAGAGGGGGTCATGGTCCAATGAGGACCATTGAAAAGCCAAAGAATTTTGGCGAGGCTCTATCTAAATCATTTAAAAGTTTAAATGATTTTAAAGTACTACTAATAATATCTTTAGTACTAGCAGGTTTATCAGCAATTCTAGCACTTGTTTCCCCAGATAGATTATCTGATTTAACTGATGAGATATCTAAAGGTTTAACTATTAATACTACTAATATGGAAAAACTACAAGATGATTTGTTAACTAATCTTAACGAAGAAACTTTTGCATGTATATTAAATCTAAATATTGATGAGAGTACTATTTATAAAGTAAATACTGCTAGTATATCAGCTTTAGATAAAGAAATATTTAATAATACTATCAGTGCTATGACTAAAGAAAATGCTACTACTTCATTATGTAAATTACCAGATAGTGTATTAGATATTATACTTGAAGAGTCTACATATAATGATATATTAATAACTAAGGAAGATAAAATAAATCTACTTAAATCATTATCTAATTATAATAGTGAGACTAAAGATTATTCATTTATAACTAAACTTCCAGATAGTATAAATAATGTCTTATTTCCTAGTTCTACTATTGATAATATTGAAATAACTACTAAAGATAAGGTAGAATTTATTAGTAAGATGTCTACCTTAAAGAAAAATGCTTCAGTAAATAAAATATATAAAGTAGTAGAAACATTACCTAATAGTATTCAAAAATTAGTTAATCCAAAGATGAATATTGAAAAAATAACTAAGATGGCTACTATATTATTAATTATATATGTAATAAGTTCTACATTTAGTTATCTTGAGGGTATATTTATGGTTAAAGTAGCTAATAGCTATGCTAGAAGATTAAGAAATAAAATATCTTTAAAGATAAATAAATTACCTCTTAAATTCTTTGATCATAACCTATCAGGAGATATTTTATCTAGAGTAACTAATGATGTAGATACAATTGCTCAGTCATTAAATCAAAGTTTATCTACTTTAGTATCTTCAATTACATTATTCCTAGGTTCTATTATTATGATGTTTGTAACTAACTATATACTAACTATTACTGCTATTGTATCTAGTTTGGTAGGATTTATACTAATGTTTATAATTCTTAATAAATCACAAAAATATTTTACTAAAAGACAAGAAGAACTTGGTAATTTAAATGGTTACATAGAGGAAGTATATTCTGGATTAAATGTTGTTAAAACTTGTAATGGGACTGATGAGTCTACTAAAGAATTTGATAAGTTAAATAAAAAACTATATAATTGTAATAGAAAGAGTCAGTTCTTATCAGGATTAATGCAACCTATCATGGGCTTTGTTGGTAACTTTGGTTATGTTGCTGTATGTGTAGTAGGTTCTCTTCTAGTATCAAAAGATATTATATCATTTGGTACAATAGTAGCCTTCATAATCTATGTAAGATTATTTACTAATCCGTTATCACAAATAGCTCAGTCTATGACTTCACTTCAGACAACAGCAGCTGCTAGTGAAAGAGTATTTGATTTTCTAGAGGAAAATGAAATGCCTAAAGAGACAAATATTACTAAGAAGTTAGATAAGGATAAAGTAAAAGGAAAAATAGAATTTAAAAATGTTAAGTTTGGCTATGATGAAGATAAGATTATAATTAAAGACTTTACTGCTACTGCAAAACCAGGTCAAAAGATAGCTATTGTTGGTCCAACAGGGGCAGGTAAAACTACTATGGTAAACCTACTTATGAAGTTCTATGAAATAAATTCTGGTGATATTAAGATTGATGGTGTATCTATTAAAGATTTGACTAGAGAAAATATTCATGATTTATTTACTATGGTACTTCAAGATACTTGGTTATTTAATGGTACTGTTAAAGAAAATATTGTTTATAATAGAAAGAATATTAGTGATAAGAAAGTAAAAGAAATATGCAAAGTAGTAGGAGTGGATCATTTTATTAAGACACTACCTAATGGTTATGATAGTGAGATATCTGATACTGATTCTATTTCAGCAGGACAAAGACAGTTACTTACTATTGCTCGTGGTATGATTGAGAATGCTCCTTTCTTAATCCTAGATGAAGCTACATCTAATGTAGATACTAGAACTGAAGAATTAGTACAAAAGGCTATGGATAAGTTAATGGAGAATAAGACATCATTTATTATAGCCCATAGATTATCTACTATTAGAAATGCTGATTTGATATTGGTTATGAAAGATGGTAATATTATTGAGACTGGTAATCATGATAAGCTTATGAAAGAGAATGGTTTCTATGCTGGTTTGTATAATTCTCAGTTTGAAAGTTTAAAATAATTATTTGTTTATCCTCTTAAGTCTAGGTCTTAAGAGGCAAAAGAGAGCCTTAAAATAAGTCTCTCTTTTGAATATTTTGGTTATAAAATATCTAGTTTTATTTTAATATTTATAGTATAATCTTAACTATAATTTACATTTTAAAATATACATGATATAATTGTATTGAGGTGAGAAAAGTGAAAAAAATTTATTTTGCAGCACCACTATTTAACGAGATGGAGCTGGAAAGAAACAAAAAATATACTGAAATTTTTCGTACTTGGGGATATGAGGTTTACCTACCACAAGAGAGTGCTGGTTTATCAGCACAAATTATCGCAAATGGTGGTGACAAATATGATGTTAGTAAAAAGATTTTTAAAAAGGATTTAGAAGGTATAAAAGGGTGCGATATTTTAGTTTTCTTTTTAGATGGTAGAGTACCAGATGAAGGCGCATGCGTTGAGTTAGGAATAGCTTATGCCTTAAATAAAAAGTGTATTGGATACAAAACAGATGATAGAAATTTAGATTTTACAGGAATGGATAATTTGTTTATCGAAGGTTGTATGAATTTTAAAATTATACATAATTTAGAAGAATTAAAAAATGAATTGGAAACAGTAAAATAATATGTATTTAAAATTGTGTTGCTATTTGTATGTGATTGTTATAGTGTTATATTCTTTATTTATATTATTTAAATACACTAAATTCTTAAAGAAAAATAATATTAATATTGATGATGCATTAAAAGAAAACAAAGGTCTCTTCATTGCAATTCCATGTTTAAGAGAACAGAAAATAATTGAGAATACCATAAAACATTTTAAAAGTATATGTGACTTGCCAATAGTAATAATCACGACAAGAAAAGAAGATTTTGAATGTGGTTATGATAAAAATTATGAAACTACTAAAATGATTGTTGAAAAAAATATATTAAATAAATATAATGATGTTTATTTAATAAATTACCCTTTTGAAAGTGGCTATATGGCTGATCAATTAAATTACATGATTCATAACTTGAAAAGTATGAGCTTTTATGATGATACAAAAGAATGGTATATGTCTTTATATAATGCTGATAGTAAACCATCAATAAAAACTTTTAAATCAATATATTATTATATAAATAAAGATAAAAAAGTTATTCAACAATACTCATATTGCTTTAAAAACTTTGAAAAATTAGGATTTATTACAAAGGGATTTGCTATTTATCAGTCAAATTTCGAAATAAAAGTCGGCTTATTTAATTCGAAATTACACTATAGATATTTGTACAATTATGTTGTAGGCCATGGATTAACAATTAAACTAAAAACCTTAAAAGAAATGGGGAATTTTAATACAAAGTTTTGGTGTGAAGATATATATCTAACTATGAAATTAAAATATAATAATGTAGAACTTTCTTCTGTACCATATCTTGAGAATATTGAAAATGCTATTTCGGTAAAACAAATCGTTAAGCAAAATTCTGTATGGTACAATACCACACGAAAAAACATTCTAATATATAAAGACATAAAAAAAGAAGAAGGAAAATATTCATTTTTTGGTTTGATTGGATGCATAAATGAATTTAGATGTGCAGTGAATTGGCTATTTTTTCCGATTATATTTGTTATAAATATTTTAATTTCAATGTTCTTAAAAAGCATTTTTATATTTACTTTGTTACTTATATCTTATTTATTTTATGCCTTTATAAATTATATTATAACAATCAATACAATAAATAAGTTTGGTGATAAAAGTTGTAAAAGAAATATAAGTAATTATATTTCGTATGTTATGGCATTGCTGATTTCTAATGTTGGTCCAATAAATTCATTAATGTTTAAAAAAAAGGAGAAATATAAAACAGAAAGGTAGAAAAAAATGAAAAGAGGAAAAATAATTATTGTTGAGGGAACATCATGTGTCGGAAAAACTACACTATGTTCTAATTTACAGAAAAATGGATGGATAGTAATTCCAGAAGCAATTAGATATTTAGAAAGAGAAACACAAAAAGTTGGTGATGCTGCTTCACCAATACCGAATCTTCAGGCAGAAGAAGAATACTATCAGACACAGCTATTAAGAATAGAACTTCAAAAAATAAGGGAAGCAAATTATTATAGTTCCCTTGGAAATGATGTAATTATTGATAAAAGTGCTATTGCCACAATAGCAACAGCTAAAGCATTTGAAAAAACAAAAGGTTTCGTTGGTACATTTTCTAGTGCTTGTAGCAAATATTATAATATGTTAAAACAAATAAATGAAGATAATATTATAGAATGTGATGGGTTTCTTCTTTTGACTGCTGATTTTGAAGAAATAAAGAAAAGAAATATAACTAGAAACCATGTATTAGAAGGCATTTGGTTAGAAGAAGAGACTATTAATTCTCAAAGAGAAGTATTAATTTCATTTACTGAAAATATAATTGGCAAGTTATCTGATAATAAAATAGTCACAAAAATAATAGATACTACTAATATTTCTAAGGAAGAATTACTAAGTCAGTTTCTGTCTTTTGCCAGTAATATTAATACAGAAATACTTAATAGAAAGGTAAGGTAATAAAATGATAGATTTACATACTCATACAAATTATTCTGATGGAACTTGGAGTGTGGAAAAACTTCTTAAGGAAGCGCAACAAACAGGTGTTGAAATGCTAGCAATAACAGATCATGATACTGTTAAAGCCCATCTAGAACTAAAAGAAAAAGATTATTCAAAATATTATAATGGAAGAATAGTAAATGGTGCTGAATTTAACTGTGTTTTTAATAATGCTAAAATAGAACTTTTAGGTTATAATTTTGATGTTGTTGAAATGGATAAATGGATAGAAAAAGTATATAATATTAAAAAGAAAAAACCAAATTTAATGGAAGAATTTCATTTGCTTATGAATGCTTGCCATAAAAATAATATAATAGTGGACAATATTGATTATAATGAAGAAATGGGATGGCCAATAGATTACATATATGAATCTATAAAGAAGTATCCTGAAAATAGAAAGTATTTTTCTGATAAAGAATGGAACGACATTGATCATTTTTTTAGATGTTGTACTTGTAATATAGACTTTCCATTGTATATAGATTTTTCTTATCAAACACCAAATGCAAAATTAGTATCTGACGAGATAAAAAAGTTAGGTGGTAAAGTTTTTTTAGCACATTTATTTACATATCCACTTAGAGACTATGAAAAGTATTTAGATGGTTTAGTACAAGAAAAAATAATTGATGGCATTGAAACATATTATTCAAAATTTACTGAAAGTGAGAGCGAATTTATCAGAAATTATTGTACAAAAAATAACTTGTATATGTCAGCAGGAACTGATTGTCACGGAGATAAAAAACCAGATAGAAAAGTTGGCATAGGTTATGGAAACATGAATGTTCCAATAAGTGTAGTTGAAGATTGGATTAATAATTGAATAATATTAAAGAGGGAATAATATATGATATATTTAGATAATAGTGCTACTACTATGGTAGATGATAGAGTACTAGAGACATTTAATAAAGTATGTAAAAACTATCCGGGTAATTCTAATTCATTACATAGTTTAGGAATAAAATCAAAAGAATTAGAGGATTATGCTACTGAAAAGATAAGCAATTTACTAGGAGTAAAACCTAGTGAAATAATATATACTTCAGGAGCTTCTGAATCAAATAATACAGTATTAAAAGGGGTAGCTTCTAAATATAGAAATCGTGGTAATCATATAATTACTACACATCTAGAACACTCATCAGTATTAGAAACTTGTAAATATTTAGAAAGCAAAGGCTTTATTATTGATTATGTTAAAATAAAAGATAATGGTTTAATAGATATAGATGATTTAGAAAGATTATTAACAGATAATACTATTTTAGTTTCAGTAGCTTATGTTGATAGTGAACTGGGTATAAGGCAAGATATAGATACTATTGGTAAGATAGTAAAAAAATATCCTAAGTGTTATTTTCATGTTGATGCTACTCAGGCTATTGGTAAAATAAAGGTAGCTCCTACTAATATAGATTTTATTAGTATGTCTGCTCATAAAATATTTGGTTTAAAAGGGATAGGTTTATTAATAAAAAAAGATAATATTGTTATTGATAATTTGATTCATGGAGGAAAGAGCACTACTATCTATCGTAGTGGGACTCCAGCATTACCATTAATATGTAGTCTTATGAAAGCCTTAGAATTAATTATTCCAAATATAGATAAGAATTATGAATATGTATCATCTCTAAGTAATAAGATAAAAGATAATTTAAAGAAGTATGGTAGTATTCATATAAATAGTACTGAAAATAGTATTCCATATATTATTAATTTTAGTGTAATTGGAGTAAAACCAGAGACATTTATTCATACTATGGAAGAAGAAGACATTTATCTATCCACTAAAAGTGCTTGTTCTACTAGTGATGTATCATTATCAGTAGATAGTATATATCATAATAGAGAAATATCTATGAGTAGTATAAGAATAAGTTTAAGTTATAAAAATACTGAAGAAGAGATAGATAAGTTTATCAAAGCATTTGATAAAATATATAACAAATTAGTGTTTAAAAAATAAAATGTTGTTACATAATAAAATTAGAGTTAAGAAGTTTTTAATTAGGTAGAGGTACTTAAGATATAAAACTTCTTTTTCTTTGGTTATTTAATATAATTAATGACTAATAATTGACAAAAACATAAAATATGCTATAATAGTAAACCATCTGAGAGAATTATTGGGGGTTTTATGAATAAGAATAAAAAAATAATATTAATAATAACTTTTATCTTAGTAATATTATTGTTATTAATTGGCTTGTATCTATATAAGTTAAATAGAAAAAAAGATTATTACTTAAATATGGATATAGAATCAAATAATAATGTTAATAATCCTATTAACTATGAAGAAGTTATCAATAACCTAAGAGAAGAATATAATAATAAAGATATTAAAGGTATCTTGGAAATAGATAATACTGATTATATAGTACCAATATTACAAGGTAGTGATAATGACTATTATTTAAATCATGATGCCTATGGAAATAGAAATGGAATGGGTTCTATCTATCTAGATTTTAGAGTGGATATTGATACCAGTAGAAAATTACTAATTTATGGTCATAATTCTTCAAATATTGATATGCCATTTAAAATACTTGAAGAGTTCTATGATAAAGATTATTACGATAATCACAAATATGTGTGGATAACCACAAGTACTACGAAAAAGAAGTATGAAATATTTTCTGTTTATGTAGAAACAAAAGATTTTTCTTACATGGATGTTAACTTCGCTAGTGATAAAGATTATCTTGAACACATAACAAAGTTAAACGAAAAATCAATGTATGATACTGGAGTAGAAGTAAGCTCTGAAGATGAAGTACTAATACTTCAAACATGTAGTACACATAAAGATTATAGTAATTATCAAAAAAAATATTTATTAATAATATTAAGGAGGGTTTAATTAATGAAAAAAGGTTTTAAAAAGTTTACTAAAATATTAGTACTAATAGCAATGATCTTTTCAGATTTAATGACACCTATTAGTGTGTTAGCAAATGAAATAACTAATAGGGATCCTGTTAAAGGTGATGTTGGTATTGATAATAAAGTAACAAATAATGGTAATAGTGCTACTGTTAATGCAGGAAAATTTGAGATTGGAAATGCTTTAATTACTAAAAATGTTATAAAGAAAGATGCAGAAAATGGCAAATATACAGTTGAATTAAAAGTAAAAAGTAAAAGTAAGACATCAGTCCATCCGTTATATGTCGCTGTTGTATTTGATACTTCTGGTAGTATGATCTGTGATGCTGATAGAGATGGTTGGTCATTTATTTCAAATGGAAATAATGTTCATTATAGGGCAGGCGATGGTACAAATATTACATGTAAGTCCTTTAACGGAATGACTGAAAAAGGAGAAACTCTGATTAAAGAAAAATGGGAAAGTGCTATTAGAGGTGCTATTAATTTTTCTGAAAAAATAACGGCACTTGATAATACTTATGTTTCTTTGATTCCTTTTGCTACAAAATTAAAAAATGTAATTCCTTTTAAGCATTCAAAATTGGAAATTGGAGAATTTGGTAATCCATATGGTAGTACAAATTTAGAGCAGGGAATTTTGAAGGCTAAATCAACATTAGATGCTGTTGATAATAAAAATGCACAAAAATATATATTAGTTATTAGTGATGGCTTACCTACTGTTTATGGAGAAGATGGTACTAATGATTCTGCTAATAATTATGTTAATGCGAGACGCTTAGCTAAAGAAAGAGCAGAACAAGCTAAGAGTAATGGAATTAAAATATATACTGTTGGTTATGGTGTTGATAGTGGTTCTGAACCTGATCTTAAGTATATTTCATCAAATACTGATATTAATGGATATTATAGTGAAAATGGCTATTATAGTCTTGCTAATACGAACAATATTATTGAAAGCTTGAGTGAAGTTTTTAATAATATTAATAAAAAAGAAATTATAACTAATGCTGTTCTTAATGATGTCATAGGAGATAATTTTAAATATATTGCAAATACAAAGAGTTCAAGTGACATTAGTATTAATAATAATAACGTAACTATTAATGTTGGTGATATTACAGAAGAAGAAAAAGTTTATTCTTTTGATATAGAAATAGCCGATAAGGATAGTGCTACTGGATGGTATAGAACTAATGGTAATGATTTAAATAATTCGTTTACATTAACTGGAAATGGATTAGCTAATTCTGTTACAAGCAGTGAAAGCGCTGAAGTGTATTGGGTACAAAATACTTATAACTACGTAATTAATTATTATAAAGATGAAATAACTAATCCTAATGATAGTAATTATTTAGGCTCTAGTGATGTAAGGAAAGCTCACAAAAATGCTAATATTACATTAAATGATAGTGATAAAAATGCTTATCTTGATAGAGCGGGAGATGGCTATGAATTTAATGGCGTAAATCCAGAAGAACTTGTTATTTCTACAGATACTTCTAAAAATGTTATAAATGTTTTATATACTGCGAAAAGATTTGGTTATAATGATGAGAGAATTACTAAGACTGCAAATATAAATATTATAACAAGTTTAGACAATAAAGTTGGCTATACAATAAAATATAACACAATGCTTAATAATGTTAGAAAAGACGACGTGGTAAGAGTTACTATTACTGATAAATTACCACAAAGTATTGATGTTAATAATAGTGATTTAAAAAATGGTATATATGATGAAGAAAATAACACTATTACCTGGGTTATAACTTATAATGTTGAAGAGTATACAAGTAATTATCCAGTTAATGTTACTATTGATTATATGGTAAAATATACTGATTATATAAGAGTTAATGGCAATAAATTAACTAATGTTGCAAGCGGTATTACTGTAGTTAATAATAATACTACAGATGGTTCGAAAGATTCTGAAGATGTTAATGTAGAAATCAAAGGTACAGTAACTGTATACTTTAAAGATGAACAAGGAAATGATATTGCAAATAAACAAGAGTTAGGTGAGAAATTAGCAGGTACACCTTATGAAACAAATGCAAAAGAAATAATAGGTTATACATTAAAAGAAGAACCTACTAATAAAAATGGTAACTACATTGAAGGTAATATTGATGTAATATACTATTATACTAAGAATGATGGAAATATTACTGAAAACGAACTGGTTAAAGAAGGAACTGAATTTGTAAGTAATATTAATGATACATTTAGCTATACACTTAAATATACTGGTAAAGTAGAAGAGTATGTTGGTAAAGCAAATTTAACTATTACTGATGTATTACCATTAAAAGGTACTATAGTATCAAAAGATAATAGATGTACATTTGAAAATAATACTATTACATGTACTGCAGAATATACAGTAAATGGAACTTTAGAAATAAATGAAGAATTTAATTTCCAAGTAAAATATTCTGATATAAAAGAAGATAAAATAGTAAATAGTGCTACTGCTAAATTAGCTTTAGAAAATAAGGAAGAAGAAACTACTGATGAAACAGAAACAGAAGTATACAAAGGAACAGTAGTGGCTACTTATAAAACAGATAAAGGTGTAAAATTACATGATGATGTAGAAACTACTGATTTTGCAGGAACTAATTATACTACCGAAACTAAATCATTCTATGGATATACATTAAGAGAAATACCATCTAATAAAGAAGGAACTTACATTGCTAATGAAACAATTCAAGTAGATTATGTGTATATAAAGAATGAAGGAACAGTAACTGAAAACAAAGTAAATAAAGTACAAAATAACATTATTACTGATATTAATTCAGAATACAATTATGTATTAAGTTATACTGGTAAAGTAGAAGATTATGTAGGAGAAGTAACTCTTGAACTTACTGATACATTACCATATAATGCTGAAATAATATCAAAAGATAATAAATGTGTAGTAAATGGAAGAACAATAGTATGTACTGATGTATATACAGTTGATAAAGAACATCAAGTAATAAATGCTGCGTTTAACATTGTATTAAGATACACTAATGTTGGAAGTGAAGTTAAAAACATTGTTAATTCAAAATTAATATATGGAAATAAAAATATAACTGATAAAGATGAAGTAATAGATGTTGTTCCTAGCGGAACAGTAGTAGCTACTTACAAAACTGATAAAGGAGTTACACTAAGTAATAATGTAACAACCACAGATTTAGTAGGTAAAGAATATACTACTGAGGCTAAAGAATTCTTTGGTTATACACTAAAAGAAATACCAAGTAATAAAGATGGATTATATACAAAAGGAACAACTTATGTAAACTATGTATATACAAAAAATATAGGTACTTCTGAAGAAGAACTAAATAAGGATGGTATAGAATTAGTAGGATCAATTACTGATGCATTTGATTATACTATTACCTATAATACTGAAATTAAAGATTATGTAGGTAAGGCAACACTTACAATTACTGATATTCTTCCTTATAAGATAGATGAAGAAAAATCAAAAATTAGTAATAACTGTAAATATAATAAAGAAAATAATACTATCGTATGTAAATATGAAATGGATAATACGCCTATTATAATAAATATTGGTAATATCAATATTAATAATAATGGACAAATTGAGGATATTAATAAAAATATTATATTTAATATTGAAGAAAACTTTAAATTATACTACATTAATGTAGATAAGAAAGAAGTAACAAATAAAGTAACTGCAGAATTAACATATGAAAATATTACTAAGACTACTGATGATGAACATACTACAGAAGTAGAAGAAGGAACAGTAATAGTAAATTATGTTACTAAAGACGGAGAAAAATTAACTGATAGTATTACTCTTACAGGGCTTGTAGGAACTACATATGAAACAGTTAAGAAAGAATTTGATAAATATAGCTTTATTGAGGTTAAAGGTGAGGTAGAAGGAACTTATACTAAAGGACAAAAAGAAGTTACTTATGTATATGATTTAACTATTCTTCCACCACAAACTGGAATAGAGGCAAATATGTTTATGTATGTTAATTATATATTTACATTAATTGCTCTAGCAGTAGCTTTTAGAACATATAAGACTATAAAAAATAATTAATAAAAAAATGACTTGAGCAAATCAAGTCTTTTTTTTCTATATTTTATATTTATTTTTGGTATTTTTGGGTTTATGTTTAAAAAAGTCAAAAATTAATTTCTTTACATCAGTATATCTATCGTTAATAAATAAATCATGAGTTAAACCATTAATTTCTACTAAAGTAACTGAAGTGGATTTAATATTATCATATACATAATTAACTGAAGTATCAGGAACTATTTCATCTTTAGTACCATGAATTATTAAAGTAGGGCATACTATATTTTTTACATCATTATGGTGTTCACTAACTAATGACATAAATTCTTTAATTGTAGGAATTGGTACTTTAAATAGTCTTGATATAACTTCTTCTTTATTATAATCTTTAAATAAGTTAGGAACAACTTTAATACTTTCAAGTATATTTATTTTATTACCTTCAAACTTAAAATATTGAAAGGCAGGAGCGGCAAGTACTAGTTTTTTTACTTCCTTATATTTACTTGCTAAGTAGGCTGCAATAACACCACCCATACTATGACCAATAACATATATTTCTTTATATCCGTGCTTAATTATTTTTTCGATTTGCATCTCTGACATTTTTATCCAATCATCTTTAGTAACTTTATTAATAATAGCTTTATCATGACCAGGTAGAGTATAAGTAAATACCTTGTAATTATTAACAAATTCTAAATCATTAGGTAAATTACCATAGTCATAAGCACCACCCGCAAAACCATGTATTAAAAGTATTGCTTTTTTTCTTAACATTATCTATCACCCTCTATTAATATATTAACATAATATTAATTAATTTTAAATAGATTAATTTATATTTAGATTTAATTTACTATAGGGTATTAATATATTATAATCACCAAAATAATATGGTGCTATTTGATATCTTTCAAAAAAGATAATAATACCATCATTAGTTAAAGCAAATCTTTTGAAATTATCTATCTTAGGACTAGTACCATCCATTAACATATCTTTAACATCACTATTACTAAGTACTTTGTTTCTTAATAATTCTTCTCTAGAAATATTAGATAATTTATTTAATATATTTTTATCTATATTGATTAAATTATTTATATTAGTAAAAGAATTATTTTTAGTATTATAAATTATAGTGTCAATATAATGACTGGGATGAGCTCCTCCAAGAAAGAGTTCACTATAAAATACGAGTGATATATAATCTTTATATTTATATTCTTTATAATCTATATATAATGTATAAATATGATAATTATCATCAAAGGGAGTATTCTTAATTTTTTTAGTATATCTATTAATAATATATTTAATTCTTTTATTAAGACTTCGATATTTAAAACTAGGATATTTAATGCTAATTTCTATTTCATTATCTTTTTCATTAACAAATTTAACTCTACTATTATTAATACTAATAATGAAGTAGATAATTAATAAAGTAAAAAATATAAATAAAGATATTATAAATAAAATATTTTTTTTCATACTAAAATATATTCTTATTAAAATATAAATATTAATATAATTTATAATAGATTTTATTTTGAGACTACAGGCTCAAAATAACACTAATAAGACTTGAGACAAGGCTTATAGTGAAAAAAATAAAAAAATTAGCAATTTTATGTTGACATTGCTAATAAATAGTAATATAATGATATTAGCAGTAGAAAAGAAGGACTGCTAATAAGGGAAGTGATATGATATGATCACGGATAGACAAAAAGAAATGCTGAAAATAATCGCAGAAGAATATATAAAGACTGCTAAACCAGTAAGTTCTAATCATATCTGTAAAAAATTAAAATGTTCTAGTGCTACCATTAGAAATGAAATGGCTAAACTAGAAGAGTTACATTTACTTGAAAAGAATCACTTTGCTTCGGGTAGAATACCAAGTGAAGAAGGTTATAAGTATTATGTAGATCATTTAATGAAACCTAAAAATATGACTGGTGAAGATATGCTTAAACTACAAACAATATTTCACAATCATTCACTTGATTTAAATGATACTATTAAAAAAAGTATTGAAATAATTAGTGAAATAACAAATTATACAGCAGTAGTACTTGGTAATTCTTCTAAAGAAAATAGATTAAAGAAAGTAGAGGTAGTACCACTTGAAGATAATAAAATATTATCAATAGTTATTACTGATAAAGGTATAGTACAACATAAGATATTATACTTATCAAATGATGTATCTACTGGCGATGTAAAAAAGACTGTTGAACTAATAAATAAATTAGTCGTAGGTACACCAATAAATGAAGTAAGTGAAAAACTAGAATATGAAGTAAAACCGATAATAAGTGATTATGTAAAACAATATGAAGTTTTATATAATACCTTCTATGATGCCTTTCATGAATTTACTACTGAGAAAACTAGTGAAGCCTATTTTGGCGGAAGAACAAATATGTTAAAACAACCAGAATTCTCTAGTATTGATAAAGTAAAGGAAATACTCAGTAAATTTGAAGACATAGATAGCATTTCTAAAATGAAAGAAGAAGATAATGGTATTAATATTTATGTTGGTAGTGAAACAGAATTAACTGATGATGTTTCAGTAATAAAAACAAAATATAATATCAATGGTGAAGAAGGAACAATAGCAATAATTGGCCCTAAGAGAATGGAATATGATCGAGTTGTAACTCTTCTTGATTATATAAAGAATAACCTAGGAGGAGATTATGGAAAATAAAAAGAAAAAGAAACATGAACATAAAGAAGATTGCCACTGCAACGAAGAACACAAATGTGAGGAAACTTGCAAATGTGAAGAATCTTGTAAGTGCAATGAAGAAGAATGTTCTTGCAGTGAAGAATCAAATATTAATGATGAAAGAGAACTTCTAAGTAAAAGAATAAAAGACTTAGAGGAGGCTCTTCTTCGTAGTCAAGCAGAATTAATTAACTACAAAAGAAGAAAAGATGAAGAAACATCTAGAATAATTAAGTATGCTGAGGAAGATATACTAAAAGGATTTTTACCAATATTAGATAACTTCGAAAGAGCTATAAATATGGATGATAATAATTTAGATGATGAAGTATCTAAGTTCTTACAAGGCTTTAAACTTATGTATAAGCAAATAAAAGACTTACTTACTAAGTTTGAAGTAAAAGAGATGGAATGTTTAGATAAAGAGTTTGATCCTACTTATCATCAAGCTGTTACTACAGGTAAAGATGAATCTAAAGAGTCAGGTATAATTCTTGAAGTATTACAAAAAGGTTATATGTACAAAGATAAAGTACTTAGAACCGCTATGGTAAAAGTAAATGAGTAAAAGTACCATAAGAGATATTATTTATATTCTAATATTCTTAGCAGTCTTAATACTTGGAATAAGATTTATCATATGGATATTCCCAGTACTAATATTATTAATATTAGGATATTACATCTATAGAAGTATAAAGATAAATAGAACTATTAGAAATATGCATAATACCACAAATAATAAAAATAAAAATAAAAAAATGAAAGTCATTCATGAATTTGATGAAGACTAATAAATATATAAAGGAGATTGATAAATATGAGTAAAATTATAGGAATTGACTTAGGTACAACAAATAGTTGTGTATCTGTATATGAAGGGGGAGAAGCTAAAGTAATAACTAATCCCGAAGGAATGAGAACTACTCCATCAGTAGTAGCATTCAAAAATGGGGAAATAATTGTTGGACAAAAGGCTAAAAACCAAATGGTAACCAATAAAGATACTATTTCTTCAATAAAAAGAAAAATGGGTACTAGTGAAAAAGTATCCGCTAATGGAAAAGAATATACTCCAGAAGAGATATCTGCAATGATACTAGGAGATCTTAAGAAGACTGCTGAAGCTTACTTAGGAGAAACAGTAAACAAAGCTGTAATTACAGTACCTGCATACTTTAATGATAGTCAAAGACAAGCTACTAAGAATGCTGGTAAAATTGCTGGACTAGAAGTAGAAAGAATAATTAATGAACCAACAGCAGCTGCTCTTGCTTATGGACTAGATAAACAAGAAAAAACACAAACTATCTTAGTATACGATTTAGGTGGTGGTACATTCGATGTATCTATTCTAGAACTTGGTGATGGTGTATTTGAAGTTAAATCTACAAGTGGTAACAATCATTTAGGTGGAGATGACTTTGATGAAAGAGTAATGGAATGGATGACTGATGAATTTAAGAAAGAGTCTGGTGTTGATTTAACTAAAGATAAAATGGCTATGCAAAGAGTTAGAGATGCTGCTGAAAAAGCTAAGAAAGATCTTAGCGGTATGACTTCTACTGAAATATCATTACCATTTATATCTCAAGGAACAGATGGACCACTTCATTTAAATTTAACTTTAACTAAAGCTAAATTTGAAGATTTAATTAGAGATTTAGTAGAATCAACTACTGAACCAGTAAGAAAAGCATTAAAAGATGCTAAATTAACATCTAAGGATATTGATAAAGTATTACTAGTAGGAGGTTCAACAAGAATACCTTGTGTTCAAGAACTAGTTAAGAAAGAATTAGGTAAAGAACCATCTAAAGAAGTTAACCCAGATGAAGTAGTAGCTATGGGTGCTGCTATTCAAGGTGGAGTATTAACAGGGGACGTTAATGATATCGTACTTCTAGATGTAACGCCATTATCACTTGGTATTGAAACACTAGGAGGAGTAATGACTGTATTAATACCTAGAAATACTACAATACCTACAAGTAAGAGTCAAGTATTTAGTACAGCTGCTGATAATCAACCTGCTGTAGATATCCATGTATTACAAGGTGAAAGACCAATGGCTAACGATAATAAGACTCTTGGTAACTTCCAATTAACTAACATTCCACCTGCTCCAAGAGGAGTACCACAAATCGAAGTAACATTTGATATAGATGCTAATGGTATCGTAAATGTTAAAGCAAAAGACTTGGGTACTGGAAAAGAACAATCAATTACAATTACTGCTACTAATACATTAAGTGATGAAGAAATCGATAAGATGATGAAAGAAGCAGAAAAAAATAAAGAAGCTGATAATAAGAAGAAAGAAGTAGCAGATGCTAAGAATGATGCTGAACAAGTAGTATTCATGACTGAAAAGGCTCTTAAAGATTTAGGAGAAAAAGTAACTGATTCTGATAAGAAAGAAGCTGAAGACTTAATGGAAGAAACTAAGAAGGCTATTGAAACAGAAGATGTTGAAAAGATTAATAAAGCTAAAGATAAACTATTAGAGAAGGCTAATGCTCTTGCTACAAAAGTTTATGAAGAAGCTGCTAAAAATAATCAAAGTGCAGAAAGTGCTAAGACTGAAACTAAAGAAGAAAAGAAAGAAGACAAAGACGACACAGTAGTAGATGCTGAGTACGAAGAGAAATAATTTAAATAAAAAGTTAAAGTTCTAGTTTTCTAGCTAGAACTTTATACTTATGTTTGGAGGAAATGTATGAATAAAAAAGATTACTATGAGGTACTAGGAGTACCCAAAACAGCGTCTCAAGATGAAATAAAATCTGCCTTCAGAAAACTAGCTAAAAAATACCATCCCGATGTATCTAAAGAAGAAAATGCTGCAGAAAAATTTAAAGAATGTCAAGAAGCCTATGCTGTATTATCAGATGAGACAAAAAGAAAACAATATGATCAATATGGACATGCAGCATTTACTAATTCTCAAGGTGGTTTCTCTGGATTTGATGGCTTTGATTTTGGCGGTATGGAAGATATCTTTGGAGATTTATTTAAAAACTTTGGTTTTGGTTCATCTTCATCTGGTACAAGAACTAGATCTAGGAGAGAAGATGGTAGTGACTTACTATATCGTATGAGTATTACTTTTGAAGAGGCTGTTAATGGTGCTAAGAGAGATATAAAAGTGGATACTGAAGATGAATGCTCTGAGTGTCATGGACAGGGTGGCTTTAATATGCATACTTGTCCTGATTGTAAAGGATCTGGAACTGTAACAAGACAGCAAAGTACTATCTTTGGTTCATTCTTATCAAAGACCTCTTGTCCTACATGTCATGGAACTGGTTCAACATTTGATAAGATTTGTACTAATTGTCATGGTACTGGTAAAGAAAGAAAAGTCAAAACTCTAACTATTACTATTCCTAAAGGAATAAATACTGGTAATAGAATAAGACTTGCTGGTAAGGGCGAAGCCGGTACTAATGGAGGAGAACCAGGAGATTTATATATTGAATTTAGTGTTAAAGAAGATGATTTCTATACTAGAGATGAAAATGATATTTATATTACTGTACCTCTTACTATTACTGAGGCAGTATTAGGCTGCAAGAAAGAGATACCTACAATCTATGGAAATGCTATTATAACTATTCCTGATGGTACTAAAAATGGTAGTAAATTAAGATTAAAAGGAAAAGGAATAGATAGTGATATTAATAATAAAAAAGGCGATATGTATGTAATAGTAGATGTCGTTATGCCAAGTAAATTAACTAAAAAACAAAAAGATTTATTTAAAGAATTATCTGAAACAACACTAGATGATGATAGTAAGTTTACTAAATTTAATAAGATGTTAAAAAAATAATATATGCGCTCTAAGCCTAAGGTCTTAGAGCGTTATTTTGAGCCTAATTTTAGTCTCAAAATAAAGTCTATTATATATAAGCCATAGATATATATATTTAGAGTACAAACAAATAATGAAGTTAACAATCCTAAAACAGGAGATAATATAGTTACTTATATTGTTATTGGAGTAGTAGCAATACTTGGAATAATAGTATGTGCAGTAATGTATTTAAAAAAGAAAAAAGATAATAAATAATATAAAGAGATAAATTACTATCTCTTTTTACTTTTGTATGATATAATTATCTAAAGGCAATATAATGTAGTGTGAGGTGTAAATATGAAGAAGTATATTAAAGAAAATAAAAATAGAATAATAATATTAATATTTAGTTTTTTATTTCAAACATTCATATATGGAATAACTAAACTATTTCAAGGTACCCCAATGCATTTAAATAACTATTTTGATAATATGATACCATTTATACCAGAATTTGTAATATTCTATGTCTTGTGGTATTTATTACTATTCTTAATACCATTACTAATATTAAAATATAATAAAAAAGTATTTGATAGATACATAGTAACATGTCTAATATATACATTATTTGAAGGTGTAATATTTATATTATTACCAACTATAATGACTAGAGAACCACTAGTGGTAGATAGTATTTCAACATGGATAATAAATATCATATACAAAGTAGATACCCCAGTAAATCTATTTCCATCAGCTCACTGTGCTTTAGCCATATTATTTATAATATCAACATTAGATGTCAAAGAAATAAAAAAAGAATATAAAATATTAATAATAATAACATCAGTATTAATAATGTTATCAACAGTATTCATAAAACAACATGTAATTGTAGATGTATTAGGAGCCTTTATAATAGTTCCGATGTATTATATAATAAGAAAAAAGAAAATAAATCTAGAAGAGAGTGGTATATATGCAAAGATATTTCGCCAAAAGAAAAGAACAAAATAACTTAATACTTGAAGAGTCAGATATTCATCATATTAAGAAGGTTATGCGAATGAATATAAACGATAAAATAGAAGTAGTATATGATAAAGTATTATATATATGTAATATAGATAATCTAGATCCATTAACTCTTTCAGTAGAGGATACTATTAGTAAAGAAAATAAGCTAAATATAGAATTAACAATAGCCATAGGTTTAGTAAAAGAACAAAAAATAGATTTAATTCTTCAAAAACTAACTGAACTAGGTGTATCAAGAATAGTTCCAGTCGATATGGAAAGAAGTATTGTTAAGTTAGATAAAGAAAGATTTAGTAAGAAAAAAGTAAGATGGCAAATGATCTGCAAGGAGGCTAGTGAGCAGTCTAAGAGAACGGATATCCCAGAAATAACTGATATTATGAGTATTAAAGATTTAGTAAATCTAGATTATGATATCAAATTAGTGGCATCTACAAAAGAAAAAGATAAATTACTAAATTACTATTTACAAAGCATAAAAGATTGTGCTAAAATTATAATGGTAATAGGTCCAGAAGGCGGAATAAGTCCTAAAGAAGAAACATATTTATTAGAAAATAATTATAACCCAGTATCTTTTGGAGACCTAATATTTAGAGTGGAAACTGCTGCCATATATGCTGGTGCAGTATTTAACTTTATCGCAGTAAGAGGTGAATATAATGATAAATTCATTTAATGATTTTTATAATAACTTATCAAGTAATGGTTTATTTTTCTTTTGGGTAGTAGTATTTCTTTTTGTATTTGTTATCTTTCTACTAGTGGTACTTCTACTAAAAAATAGAAAACTATCTAAATATCTAAAAGAAAGTAATATTAAAGAAGAATTAAATGATACTCATGAAGATACTCCATTAATATTTAATGAAGTAAAAGAAGAACATAAAGAAATAGTAGAAGAATTACCAAAACAAGAAATAATTGAACCAAAAAAATTAGAAAAAGTAGAAGAAGTAAAAGAAGAAATTAAAGAAGAAAAAATGCCAGTAAATACTAATAATAATGGTTTATATACAAAGAATGTTTTAAGAGAAAAAAGAGTTCAAACATCACCAATTCATATTGATAGAGAATTATCAAGTAGAGAAGAATTATCCAAAGAAGATTATCATACTAATGAAGATATTCTGTTAGGTATAGATTTACATGAAGATGCTTTATCTCCACTTGAAACAATGGAAGATGCTTATGAAGTAAATGATAATATGAAGTTTGCTTCAGACATTGTTGAAAGGATGGAAGAAGAAATAAAGCCATCTAATATAGAACTAACTGACTATGAAAGAAAACAAGAAGAAGAAGCAATTATAAGCTATGATGAATTATTAAAAGTAAAAGATAAAATATATAATATTACTGATGATGAAGAAACAGATGAATTTATTGATGAACTAAAAAACTTTAGAACAGATTTACAATAAGTAGGGTAACCTACTTTTTTTCGACATAAAACTATTACCTAATGTTATATATTATTAGTAGGTGATGATATCATGAATGGTAAAATGAAATTGAAAAAAACAGTAAAGAAAAAAATAAAACTATCATTTATTTATATCATAATAATATATATAATCTTTTCTATAACATTTTATTATTCTTTAAAAAATAGTAGTAACATAAATAATAAAGAATTTATTAACTTTCTCTTAAAAGGAGGTAATTCTCATCTAATTGGAGATTATAAACTAATAAATATTGTTAATAACAGTACTAAGTTTTTGTTTAGTATAGACTTTACTAATCCAAGCTCTATTATTGATAGGAGTATAACCTCCTTTAACAAAGATTATGAACATAATGATGACTATAGTAATCTAGAAGAATTAAAAAAGATAAGTTCTTATATTGAAGATCCAAATCCTGTGGATATAGATAGTCCTATTATATATATTTATAATTCACATCAGTTAGAAAACTATAATAGTTCAAACTTAGATATCTATGGAATAACTCCTAATGTATTAATGGCCTCTTATTTATTAAAAGAAAAACTAAATAGTAAAGGACTATCTACAATTGTTGAAGATTCTAACTTATCCGAATTCTTAAGTATAAATAATTGGAATCACGCTAGTTCTTATAAAGCTTCACGAATATTTATCTTAGATAAAAAGAATAAATATAATACTCTAAAATATTTTATTGATATTCATAGAGACTCAGTAAACAAAAATGTAACTAGTGTAAACATAAATGGTAAAGACTATGCTAGAATACTCTTTGTCGTAGGATTAGAACATGATAATTATAAAGATAATTTGAAATTAAGCGAAGACTTAAATAACTTATTCAATAAATATTATAAAGGTTTATCTAGAGGTGTCTATAAAAAAGAAGGTCCTGGTGTAGATGGTATATATAACCAAGATATTAGTCCTAATAGTATTTTAATTGAAGTAGGAGGAGTAGATAACAATATAGATGAAGTACTTAATACTACTGAAGCAATATCTAACATATTATATTACTATATAAAAGGTGATAAATAATGAATAAGAAAAAAATATTAAAAATAGTATTCATAGTATTATTTTTAAGCTTTATCATGGCTTATGTAATAGAAAAGAGTGGTTATTATGAATATAATCTTCGTAATAAAACAGTTCTAACTAAAGAATCAATGGAGAAGTTTGAAAAGGATGTAAGTGAAGGTAGGAATGTTAGTATTGAAGATTATGTAGTTAATACCAGTACTGACTACACAACCAAATTAACAAGAGGTACCAACAAGGTATCCACTAAAGTAAATAGTGTATTAAAAAAAGGTATAGAGAGTGTATTTAAGGTATTAGGTAAGTTTGTTTATGATTAAAAACATACAAGAAAACATACAAGAAAACATACAAGTAGATTGACTATAATCAATATATATAGTATAATATTAGTAGAAAAAAATGAGGTGATTTAAATGCAAAATTATATACCACCATTTGAAATAACTAATATTATGCTGGAAAGAGTTTCTTCAATTATGAAGAAAATTGGTGGACTTGAAAATTATAAAGATTTAAATAAAATGCCAGTATTAAGAAGAAATAACAGAATAAAATCTATTCATTCATCACTTGCAATAGAGGAAAACTCTTTATCACTTAGCCAAGTTAAAGATGTTATTGATGGTAAATTGGTAATTGGACCAGAAAAAGAAATACAAGAAGTAAAAAACGCTTATAATGCTTATTTAAAAATTAAAGAAGTAAATCCATATAGTATAAAAGATTTAAAAGAAATACACGGCATTATGACATATTTAACTACAGAGGAATCCGGAAAGTTTAGAAGTACTGGCGAAGGAGTCTTTGATGAGAATGGCAATTGCATACATATTTGTCCACCAGCAAATCAAGTAGAAGAACTTATGGAGCAACTATTTAATTGGATGAAAGAAAAAAAGAACAAAATACATCCCTTAATATTATCTTCAGTATTCCATTATGAATTTGTCTTTATACATCCATTTGGTGATGGTAATGGAAGAACCGCTAGATTGTGGCAGAATGTTATCTTATCTGAATATGAAGATATATTTGAATATGTTCCAATAGAAAGTGCAATAAAAAAATATCAAGATGAATACTATAGAGTAATTGCTAATTGTAATACAAAGGGTAATTCAACAGAATTTATAGAATTTATGTTAAAAATGATTGATGAAGAACTAGATACTTTAATTGTTGGAGTAAATAATCAAATTAATCATATAAGTCCATATATAAAAAAATTACTTGATGCAATGGAACCTGGAATTAAATATAGTACTAATGAGTTAATGAAATTAGTAGATATGAAATCTAGAGTTTCATTTAGAGAAAACTATTTAGTTCCCGCTATTGAAAATAATTTAATAAAAATGACATATCCAGATAGCCCAACTAATAAAAATCAAACATATTATAAAGATTAATATAGTCTATTTGTTATAAAAAGAAGCAAGATTTATTTTCTTACTTCTTTTAATATTCTATCAGTATTACTAAAATTTAATTTAGCTACTTCTTTTAAAACATTTACCCCATATTTTTCTACTAATTTAATACCAACATCTTCAACATAATAATTGGCTCCTTTAGGTAAGAAGATACCATACTTATCACCAAGTTTATCGATTTCTTTAACAAAGATATATCTACTTATTAATGAGGAACAAGCAACAGATAAACACTTATCTTCAGCCTTAGTAATAAAAGTAATTCCCTTCAAAGGACTAGGCACTTCAGATAAATGTTTATAATAAGACGATTCAGGCTCAAACTGATCTACAACAATATAATCATATTCATTATTCTTAACCATTTCAGTTAATACTTTATTATGAAGTACAGCCTTTATCTTATTCATATTCATATCTTTACCATAATTCTTATTATATTCTTTATTAGATAACATAATAGTTTTATATTTAATTCTCTTAATAATTTTAGGAACTATTTTTAGTATTTGTTCATCAGATAATTTTTTAGAATCTTTAACTCCAAGTTCAGTTAAGAAAGGAATATCATCTTTATTCACATATGATGCTGTTACTACGATAGGTCCATAATAATCACCAGTACCAACTTCATCAGAACCAACTGAAGAAATATCTATTGGTATAGTAGTTTCTTCTTTTTTTTCTTTAACTTCTTCTCTATCTATAAAGTAATCAATATTCTCTTTATCTTTACCAATACTTTCCCACATACCAGATTCAATATCTGCGGATACTCCTTGAAACATTGCTTTACCAGATTCATATAAAGTAACTATTGTATCACCAGTATCAGCTTGAAATATAGCATAAGGAGGAGTTTTATCTCTTTTCATGTCTTTATAAAAGTCATTCATTAATTTTTTAGTCTCATTATCTACGCGTATAACTTTGGTAATAGTTTTATTTTTCATGTTCCACCTCTTATTTATATTTTATCAAAATAGTCTTAGAAAGTCTATAAAACTTTATAGTTAAAAGATAATTTTACACAATTTTCTTGAAAAAAAATTCTATCTATGTTATAGTAATCACTGTCAGAGAGGTGATACTGTGAAATTTTATGAGGGACCGGAAGAATTAAACAATGTTATAGGAAAATATTGTGTTACAGGTGATAGTATGGTTATTTTTTATCTAAATCATGGACCGGAAGTTATTCTTGATTATACTGAAGAACAAGAAAAAGAAATAAGAAAAATTATGTTAAAACAATTACAAGAAAGAAATGCTAGTATAGAACTAAGACCATATGTTTTACAGAAAAATTTTGATACAGCATTATTAACTGTATTGGCAGGTTCATATATAGCTAATCGTATTGTATTTGGTAATATTGAAACTTATCTAACTATTGGTACAATATTTGGTACAGTATATTTAACTAATAGAATATTTAAAAAAAGAGCTATAATTAATGATGTAAGAAAAGCAAATCTATTTCTTGATATGTATGAAGAGTTACAAACTCCTAAAGGAATTGATGCAGTAGAAGAACTATGTTTCGATAAAACTTATTCTGAAGAATTAAATGTTAATACTTTAGATAATTTTAGTTATGGTGATGTCAAAGAAATACATAAAAAACTAATGAGAGTAAAATAGTAAGTATCTTAATTTTAAGATGCTTTTTTCTTTATATTTCCTTGTTTTTTAGGCATAATTAATATATAATATATATCGAGGGTGTTAGGTATGGAAAGACAAATCATTAAAGTAAATAATATGTCATTTAAATTTGAAAATAATTATCTATTCAAAGATTTTAATTTAGAAATAGAAGAGTCTTCTTTTGTCTCAATCATAGGTATGAATGGTTCTGGTAAAAGTACTCTAGCTAAAATACTAATAGGACTATATAAAGCCAAAGGTTATATTACTATAGATGGTTATTTATTGAATGAACAGTTTATTAAAAAAATAAGAAGAGTATTTTCTGTTTGTTTTGCTAATAGTGAAACTCATTTTATTGGAGAAACAGTAAGAGATGACTTAGTATTTTCTTTAGAAAATTTAGGCTATTTTCATAATGAGATGATTACTTTAATAGATATAATATCTAAAAGATTTAAAATAGAGAATATTCTAGATAAAGAACCAAGTCTTTTAACTGAAAGTGAAAAGGTAAAGGTAGCCATTGCTTCAAGTTTAATTCATAGTCCTAAAATATTATTACTTGATGAAACAATAAATAAACTAACAGATACCGATAAAAAATTAGTTTTTAAATTACTTAAAGAATATCAAAAAGAAGAAAAACTTACTATAATACTAATTACACATAACCTTGAGGAAACACTATTTTCTGATAGAATTATTGTATTAGAGGATGGTAAAATAATCAAAGATGGATCAAAAGAAGAAATCTACCAAGATGATTATTTAGAAAGAAAAGGCTTTGATCTACCGTTTGTAGTAAAACTATCACAGAATTTAATACTATATGATTTATTAGATAAAGTATATTTTAGTGAAAAAGAGGTAATGAATAAATTATGGCCTTAAGTTTTAATAATGTAACATATAAAAGTAATTTAAAAAAGTTTAATTATGATTTTGAAGATGGTAAAATAACTACCATAGTATCTGGAGAAAATTTATCATACTTTACTTATTTAATAAGTGATCTTGAAAAAGATTATAGTGGTAAAATAACTAATACCTATAAAGGAAGAAATATTGGGGTAGTATTTAATAATCCTGAAGAAGCATTTATTTTTAATACAGTAAGAGAAGAATTAGAGTTTGGTTTAAAAAAATATAATTATAAAGTAAGTACCATAAATAAAAGAGTTGAAGACTCTCTTAAAATGGTTAATCTACCAAAAGAATATTTAGATAAAAATCCATTTGAATTATCAAGTGGTGAAAAAGAAAGTCTAGCTTTAGGAATAGTATTATCACTAAATCCTAAATTAATTATTATTGATAATCCCACATGTAACCTTGATAGTAGAAATAAAGAATATCTAATAAAATTATTAAAGAAAATAAAAACTAGATATAATAAAACAATAATACTACTAACAAGTGATATAGATTTTGCTATAAAAGTAACAGATAATTATTTAATACTTAAAAATAGTAAAATAATAAGTTCAGGAATAAAGAAAGAATTATTAAATAATATTAGTAAGATTAAAACTAGTAAAGTAGAAATACCTAAAATAATAAATTTTATAAATACTGCAAATAAAAAGAAAAATATTAACTTAGAACTAACCTTTGATATAAAAGAACTAATGAAAGATATATATCGTAATGTTAAATAATATTACTATAGGTAGATATATAAATAAATCATCAGTAGTTCATAAGTTAAACCCAGTATTTAAAATAATGTCATTAATAATAATGATAATAAGTATTTTCTTTATAGATAGTTATATAGATATAGCCTTACTTAGTATGTATCTATTATTAACTATGTTATATAGTGATATAGATATAAAAGTATATCTAAAAAATATTTATGGTATAAAAATATTTTTAATATTTATATTTATTATAGATTTAATCTTTTTTACAAGTATAAATAGAATAATATTCGATATATTTAAATTAATATTTATTGTCTTATATTCTTCAATACTAACATATACTACTAGTATTACAGAACTAACTTTTGGTATAGAAAAACTTTTAGAACCATTTAATAAATTAATTCCTGTAGGAGATATAGCTATGATAATAACTTTATCAATAAGATATATTCCTACATTAACTGAAGAGGCAAGTAGAATAATAAATGCTCAAAAACTAAGAGGAATAAATTTTAATACTAAAAATATTAAAGAAAAATTAATAAGCATCAGTGGTATTCTAATACCAATGTTTACTTTATCAATAAAAAGAGCCGAAGAATCCGCTGATATAATGGATATAAGATTATATAATTATGGCAAATCAAGAACTAACTATCGTACTAATAAATGGACTAAAATAAATAGCCTATTACTAATACTAAATATATTAATACTAATTATAATAATCTGTTATTAAAAATTACAAAGTAATAAAGTAGCAATGATACTCTGTAAAAACAGTAAATATAGTACTTTATACGATTTTTCTAACTTTAGGAAAATTGTGGTGAATGTACACTATCTGAAATTTGCTAACATAAAAATATAAAACTAAATTAATTAAAAGGGGGAAAGATAAAATGAATAATTTAGAAACTACTAATATTGCATTCGAAAGTATTAAACATATTGATGAATATGGCAATGAATTTTGGTTAGCCAGAGAACTAATGATGGCATTAGAATATAAAAGATGGGATAAGTTTTGCAATGTAATAGAAAATGCAAAAATAGCCTGTGAAAAAAGTAATAATATAATGTCATACCATTTTTCCCAAGTGGGAAGAATGGTTGAAATAGGTTCAAAAGCATCAAGAAATATTACGGATGTCAAATTATCTAGATATGCTTGCTACTTGATAGCACAAAATGGTGATAGTAGGAAGAAAAGTGTTGCTCTTGCTCAAACCTATTTTGCTGTGCAGACAAGAAAAATGGAACTTACTGAAAGAGATTACTCTAGTTTAACTGAAGATGAAAAAAGATTCTATCAGAGAAATCTAACTAAAAAAGGTAACTATTCACTAAATCAAACTGCTAAAAAAGCCGGTGTAAAGAACTTTGATAAATTTCATAATGCTGGTTATAAAGGATTATATAATGGAGAAACAGCAAATGATATTGCTAAAAGAAAGAAATTAAGATATCGTGAAGATATTCTAGATAATATGGGTAGTGAAGAACTTGCAGCCAATCTTTTTAGAATTACCCAAACTGAAGCAAAATTAAAAAAAGATAATATAGAGGGTGAATCTGAAGCAAATAAAACTCACTATAATATTGGTAAAAACATTAGGGAGGTAATAGCTAAAAATGGAGGTACTATGCCTGAAGATTTACCGGCACCGAATAAAAGTCTAAAAGAATTAGAAAAAGAAACAAAAAACATACTTATAAATAGCAAATAAATAATATAATAAATTTATTAAGGAGAGAAGTATTATGAGATATTTAATTACAATTAGTTATGATGGAACAGGTTTTTTTGGTTATCAGAAACAGCCTAAAGAAAGAACAGTTCAGTCAGAACTAGAAAAAGCATTAAAAGAAATAAATGGAGGTAAGAAAGTAGATGTTCACGCTTCAGGAAGAACCGATGCTGGAGTACATGCACTAAATCAAAAAGTTCACTTTGATTTAGAAACAAAAATAACTACCGACAAACTAGGAAGAGGCTTAAATAGTCTTTTACCCAATGATATCTACGTAAAAGATGTTAAAGAAGTACCAGAGGATTTTCATGCTAGATTTTCTGCGATAGGGAAAGAATACATCTACAAACTAAACATGGGTGAATATAATCCATTAGAAAGAAACTATGTCTATCAGCATAACAAAAAATTAGATGTTGTTGAAATGGAAAGAGCTATGAAATATCTTGAAGGAGAACATAACTTCAAATCATTTACTAAAACAGATGAAGAAAAAGATGACTATGTAAGAACAATATCTCAAACAAATATAATTAGAGATAGCAAAGACATAAATAAAATAACTCTCTCATTTGTAGGAACAGGTTTCTTAAGATATATGGTAAGAAATATCGTTGGAACTCTAATAGCAGTCGGTGAAGGTAAAATAAAGAGTGAAGAAGTAATAGATATATTAAGAAAAGAAGATAGAAGAGCTGCTGGTAAAACAGCAAATCCAGAAGGATTATATCTAAAGAATGTCTTTTATTAATTTACAAAGTTAAAAATATATATTATAATTAATTAGAAGGATGTGTAATTGTGGGAAGAGAATTAAGAAGAAAAGAAGCAAAAAGAAATGGAAAAAATGTTAGAGATATACAAAAATTAAGTAAAGAAAAACCAATGACTATGAAACAGTTCATTACAATAATAGTGGTTTTATTAGTGTTTTTTGTAATACTTTATATACTAACAGGAATATTTATTACTAAGGACATAAAGTGGTTTGATAAGAAAGATAATACTACTGATAATGCAAGCACTGTGTCAAATAAGATACTAGGAGTAGATTCATTAAGACAATCTGAAGAAGAATACTATGTCTACTACTACGACACTACTAATGAAAACAGTAAAGTAACAAATGCAGTTAATATGCTTGGTAAAATGGTATATAAGGTTGACTTACATGATGCTTTTAATGCCAATATAGTTGGAGAACCATCAGGAGTAGTATCGGATATATCAGAATTAAAAGTAGCAGACCCTACAGTAATCAAAGTAGCAAATAGTACCATTACTGAGTATTATACAGGAGTAGAACAAATAATTACTACTTTAAAATAAAATAAGGGGGCAATTATGCAAAAATTATATTTAGATTGTGATGGTGTAATTCTAGATACAATAAATTATACCTATCAAATAATAAAAGAAAGAAATATTCCCGAAGATAAAAAAGAAGATTTCTATAAAAATTTATCTTGGGATACTCTAATAGAAAAAGCTGGAGAAATAAATAATTCTATTGAGAAGATAAAAAAATTAAGCAAATACTTTGATGTAGAAATACTAACTCATGTTAATTCTGATAATGAAATAAGAGCAAAGTTTAAATACTTTACTTCAGTACTTCCGGATATCAAATTAAATGTTGTTCCAAAAATAATTAAGAAAGGCGATATAGTAAATCCAAAAGGAGCTATTCTTGTAGATGACTTTATGCCTAATTTAGAATACTGGAGTGAAACGGGTGGAATACCAGTAAAATTTTCTGATACCAATAAAGAATGCAAGTTTATTAAAATTAATGACTTATTAGAATTATTAAAAATAGACTTTACAAATAAAGTAAAGATTGAAGAATAAAGGTGATACAAATGAAGTTAATGAATGTAAAAGGAACTAGTGATAGTCTTCCTAAAGAGGAATTAATAAAAAGAAGAGTAGTGAATACCTTAACTAGTACTTTTGAAAAGTTTGGATATATGCCACTTGATACTACCATATTATGTTATTATGACTTATTAGCATCAAAATATGCTGGTGGTAGTGAAATACTAAAAGAAGTATATACTCTAAATGATCAAGGTGATAGAAAACTAGGACTAAGATATGATCTTACAGTACCATTTTCTAAAGTAATTAGTATGAATGTAAATAAAAATATTACATTACCACTAAAAAGATACGAAGTAGGAAAAGTATTTCGTGATGGTCCAGTAAAAACAGGTAGAGCAAGAGAGTTTTATCAGTGTGATGTCGATGTATGTGGTATAGAAGGAACATTTATAGAAGCAGAAATGTTATCAATGACTAGTCTATGCTATAAAAAACTAGGAATAGATGTCTATATAGAAGTAAATAATCGTAAGTTACTTGAAGGTTTCATACTTGCGGCAGGTATAGATGAAAGTATTAAGAATAAAGTAATATTATCTGTAGATAAACTAGCTAAAATAGGAGAAAGAGGAGTAAAAGAAGAATTAGCTTCTTATGATATAGAAGAAGAAAAATTAGATAAATTATTTAGTTACTTTAAATGTACTATTGAAGAGTTAGATAATCTAGATATTACTAATAATATCTTTAATGAAGGAAAAGAAGAAATAAAAGAATTATTTAATTACTTAAATAGTCTAGGTATAACAGAATGTAAGTTTACTCCATACCTTGCTAGAGGATTAGAAATATATACAGGTACAGTATTTGAAGTATTTGATAAGAAACAAAGAATAAGATCCGCTATTGGAGGGGGAGGAAGATATGATAAAATAATTACCAACTTTATAGATGATGGTAATACATACCCTGCTGTTGGAATATCTTTTGGTATTGTACCAATATGTGAAATATTAAAAGAAGAAGTAAATGAAGCATTATATGATGTACTTATAGTACCTATGAATACTAATATAGAATCATTAAAACTAGCTAATAATTTAAGAAAAGAAAATATTAAAGTACTGATAGAAATGAATAATAGAAAATTAAAGAAAGTATTTGAATCTGCTGATAAAAACAATGTACCTTATGTTATTGTACTAGGAGAAAATGAAGTAAATGAAGGTACTATAGAAATAAAAGATATGAAAAATAAAACTACTAGTAAATTTAATATAAATGACATAGAAAGTATGAAAGAATATATTAATAAATAATTTATTTATTTTTATTGTAAAATATATTTACTTATGGTAAAATTCTATATGTAAGGTATATGGAAGGAGGCTCCTCTTATGAATAAAAAAGCAATTAAAAAAGTTAACCACAAGTTAATTAGGGGGGGGCTTCTAAATCTTAATAATAAAATAAATAATATAGAGACTATAGGGAAAACTAATAGAAA
>SAMEA104315429__coassemble_414_pt1 | contig 36962 bp, 43 predicted proteins | sample SAMEA104315429__metabat2_high_PE_036 | metagenome-assembled genome bin SAMEA104315429 (sample SAMEA104315429) | gut metagenome | biome: Monkey gut; feature: monkey-associated habitat; material: faeces | place: China | collected 2013 | reverse complement strand
CTTCATGTGGTGAAAAGCATGTAATTGGTAGCATAAAAGAACTTGATGATATGAAAGTAGGAGACATAGATGTTAAGAATATGGAACTTCATAGACCATATATTGATGAAGTACATATTAAATGTCCTAAATGTAATGAAGTTATGGACAGAGTAACTGATGTTATGGATGTTTGGTTTGATTCAGGAGCTATGCCTTATGCTCAGTTCCATTATCCATTTGAAAATAAAGAGTTATTTGAAAGTCAATTTCCAGCAGACTTTATCGCTGAAGGTGTCGATCAAACAAGAGGCTGGTTTAACTCACTTATTTGTATATCTACGATAGTATCTGGAGTATCTAGTTTTAAGAATGTTGTTGTAAATGATATGGTACTAGATAGTAATGGTAAAAAGATGAGTAAATCTACTGGTAATATAATTGATCCTATTAAGATTATGGAAGAGTATGGTGCTGATACTGTTAGATGGTATATGTTATATGCTTCACCAGTATGGACTCCTTTAAAGTTTGATGTTGAAGGATTAAAAGAGGTTCACTCTAAGTTCTTTAATCCACTTCGTAATAGTTATAATTTCTTTGCAATATACGCTAATGCAGATAAGATAACTGATATTAATACTTGCAAAGTGGAATATAAAGATAGAGAAGATATTGATAAGTGGTTATTATCTAAGTATAATAAACTTATTAAAGAAGTAACTGAAGCTTATGATGAATATGATTTAAATAAAGTAGTTAAATTAATTACTGACTTTACTTCAATTGATTTATCTAATTGGTATATTAGAAGAAATAGAGATAGATTCTGGGACAATTTAATGACTACTTCAAAAAAGAGTGTGTATATGACTACTTATGAAGTGCTTCTTGGATTATCTAAGTTAATAGCTCCAATAGCAAGTTATACTGCGGAAGAGATATATACTAATTTGACTGGTAATACTTCTGTTCATTTAAGTGATTTTCCAATATATAAGGAAGAGTTAATTGACTTAAAGCTTGAAGAAAAGATGGACTTAGTAAGAGATTTAATTAGTATAGGTAGAAATGTTCGTGAAGAATCTAAGATTAAGGTAAGACAACCTATTAGTGAGATTTTACTTGATAAGAAGAAGGAGAATGTTATAGGAGAACTTACTAGTCTAATTAAAGAAGAACTTAATGTTAAAGAAGTTGTTTATACTGATGATTTATCTACTTATATGAACTTTATGGTTAAACCTAATTTTAAGGAAGTAGGTAAGATATTTGGTAAGAATATTAAAGAGTTCTCTGATAAGTTATTAGAACTATCTAATGAAGATATTAATAAACTAGAGAATAATGAAAGTATTAAGATGTCTATAGATAATACTACTTATGATATTACTAAAGATATGGTAGATATTAGAATATCTAGTAAAGATGGCTTTAAAGCAATGGTAGATGGTAATAACTTTGTTATACTAAATACTACAATTACTAAAGAGTTAGAAAATGAAGGACTTGCTAGAGAGACTATATCTAAGGTACAACAGTTAAGAAAGACTATGAACTTTGATATTACTGATAGAATTAATATGTATATTGATGCATCAGAAGAATATAAAGAGAATATTAAAGATTACTTAGATATGATTAAAGATGAGACTTTGACTATTAATGTTTATGATAAAGATGATATTGAAGATAAAGTAAATATTAATGATTATGAAGTTGGTTTTGTACTAGAAAAGGTAAATATTAATTAAGATTTTTGACTTTGTCAAATTTATGTCAATAGTATTGTATTTCTTTTTGTATTGTAGTATTCTAATAATAGAAAGGGAGAGTGATAGTGTGATTTATCCATCTATTGATAAAATATTAAATATAGTAGATTCTAAATATGCTCTTGTATATATTGTTGCTGATAGAGCTAAACAAATGACTAGAACTGGCTACTATCAAAAACCTATAAAAGAGTATAAGAGTGCAAAAAATATTGGTAGAGCTTTAGAAGAAGTATATGATGGACTAATACACATTGAGAAACATTAAAAAAGTTTCTCTTTTTTTCTTGAAAAAAGTCTTATATTAAGTTATACTAAATTTAAGGTGATTTTATGTATTTTTTGATAGATGCTTGTAAGCATCCTACAATTCTTAGAGTATTATATTTTGGATATTTATTTTGGGAAATTTTAGCGGTAGTTATACCAATAGGATTAATTTTGATGTTAATGATTGATTTTGGAAAAGCTGTAGTTGCTAATAGTGATGACGTTCAAATAAAAAGTACAAAGCTTGTAAGTAAAAGAATAATGTATGCTATTTTTATTTTTGCTACACCTTGGCTTGTTAATACTATTATGGGAGTATTAAGTAGTGCTGGGATTGAATTGGGTGATGATTATAATTTATGTATTAATACAGTAAAGAATATTGAAAAAGGTATTGATAGTTTTGAAGAATATGATAAATTATTAGAAATAGATGAGCAAATTGAAAAAGATAATAGAAATGGCGGTACTAATACTAATGGTAATACAAATAATAGTAGTAATAATACTTCTTCTACAAGAAGTAATGAGACTGCTGATAGAATGATAAATTTGGCTACTGGTGAGCTTGGTAAAACAGATCGTTCTAGATATGGCGCAGGTGCTGGAGAAGCATGGTGTGCTTATTTTACTACATGGGTATTAAAAAATACAACAATGGATAATGGTAAGACAATTTATGCTTATTTAAAGAGTTTTGGAACAATAAATGATGCCGCTGCTAGTGGGTTATGGCCAGCATTTAGAAACGGTAGGTCTGGAGTTGAATTTAATAAATCAAATGCATATGGTAATAATTATACGCCAAAAAAAGGAGATGTTGTTTGGTTCCAATGGCCTGCTTCACGTGGGGCTAGTTATTGTAGAAAGAACTTTGGTAATTGGGATGGACAAATGCAATGTTCTGATCATGTCGGAATAGTTAGTGATGTTAAGAATAATAAGGTTTATACAATAGAAGGCAATAGCGGTGGTAAAGTGTCCTCTAAAGAATATCCTATTAATACTGATTGGATAATTGCTTATGGTTCATGGTATTAGTTTATCTAATATATAAATAAAGGAAGGTGATGGTAGTGGTACCTAAAATAAAAATAGTTGTAGTTTTTGTAGTTTTGCTATTATTAACTGGATGTACAATCAATTATGACTTAACAATTAATGAAAATTCAATTGATGAAAAAATATCAGGTAGTGTAAATAAAAGTGAATATCAACTGAATGATGAGGATACTAGTCCTAATTTATTTTATACACTTATAAATAGTGATGTTCCAGCATTAGTTGTTGGTGATGACTTGTATAAAAAAGATATTTCTGAATTAGAAGATAAATTAAATTATAATTATAGTTATACATATAATAATAATTTTGATAAATCTAGAATTATTAATAGCTGCTTTGAAAATCGTATTATATCGGAAACTGATAAGTATTATCATATAAAATTAAGTGGAAAATTTTATTGTTTATATTCTGATAAGATTAATATCAATGTAACAAGTAACTATGAAGTTATAGATAATAATGCAGATAAAATCAATGGTAATAAATATGTATGGACAATTGATAATTCTAATGATGTAGATATATTGCTTACTATTTCTAAAGAAGAAAAATATGAAGAACCTGTAAAGGCTAAAATGTTTAGCACATTTCAGATAGTTGGTCTCATAGTGTTTGCTTTATTAACGATTATTACATATATTTTATATAAAAGAAAAAATAGTGGTAAAATATAACCACTTTTTGTATTATTATTTTTCTATAAGCATATGTTTTATTGTAGAAGAAAGGAATGATAAAACAAATATGGAAACAATTAAAGTTTCATCAAAGTCTAATCCTAATTCGGTAGCAGGTGCACTGGCAAATGTTTTTCGAGAAAAGGGAATGGTTGAGGTTCAAGCAATAGGAGCAGGAGCTCTTAATCAGGCAATAAAAGGAGTTGCTATAGCAAGAGGATTTGTAGCTCCATCAGGTATGAATTTAGTATGTACACCGGCTTTTATTGATATTAATATCGATGGAGAAGAGCGTACTGCAATTAAGTTAATAGTAGAAGCTAAATAGCTTCTTTTAATTTTTCTTTATTAGTTTCATTTTTGTTTTCTTTTGTTACTTTTGGCATAGTCTGACGCCCTTTCTTTCGTTCAAATATATTATAACCCATTTTTTATATTATTTAATTCAATCATTTAATGTTCTAGTGCTTAATAGTCCTTCATCCGCAGAAACTGATAAAATAGATTTGCAACCAAATAAAACTCTATTAATTATTTCTTCTTTTTTATGATTTTTATATTTTTGATTTTTTGTGGTAACTCTCCATTTTTTGTCCTAGTATAAATATTTATTTTATCTTCATAACTTATTTAGTAATATAAAAACCTCATTTCTTATGTTTAGAAAATAGGATTCATGTCATAAAAACACTTCAATAAATATATTGCAAACTTTCAATACAGAATAGTATCCAATATTTACTGATTTATATAATTGCTTACCTGAATATAAAAAACAAGAAGAAAATGTTGACGGATACAAAGTAGAAAATAACTTTTCTACATTTAAAATACTTCTGATGTAGTCATAGCAAATTGTTTTGATGAGGAACTAGAAGATGTAAAATATAAAGTATATACTAGAGATTTATTTAGAATCAATTAAAAAAATGAGTAAACTTGTTTTTTTAAGTATTATATATTTTTAAAAAAATATATAATATATTTGGATTTTTATAATTATTATAGTATAATAAATTAAAGGAGGAATAATGTATGTCTAAAATTGACAAAAATAAGAAAAAAATTATTGCTATTATATCTGGTATTATATTAATTGCTATAATTATTTTCTTACTATGGTTTTTCAATCGAAAGTTTGATGTCACTTTTGATTTGAATAATGGTACCAAAGAAGAAATCATTAAAGTCAAATATCACCAAACCATTAACGAAAAAGATATCAAAGATCAAAAAGATTTAGGAGAATCGTTTATTGCCTGGTATGAAGTAGTTGGTATTAAAGAAAAAGAAGATGTGTTAGCAGATAAACCATTTGACTTTAATACTAAGATTAATAAGGATATCAAACTAAAAGCTCTTTACGAAGGAAAAGTTGAAACAATTACTATTACTTTTGACTCTAAAGGTGGTAGTGTTGTCGAACCTATTACTATTAATAAAGGTACTGAACTTAACCTTCCAAAAGATCCAACATATGCTGGTTATACTTTTAAAGGATGGTATGATACAAATGAAACTCCAATACATAATAATGCTCTTCTAGGAGAAGATACTACTTTATATGCTAAGTGGGAGAAAATATCTGAGACTAAACCTGAACCTAAAAAAGAGGAAAAAATATCTTTATCCTTAAGCCGAGATACTCTTCATGTTAATGGTATTAAAACCGCTACTGCTACTGCTACAGTTGAAAATTCTAGTGGAAAAGTTACTTATTCATTAAGTGATACAAATTGTATGACTATTAATGAAAATACTGGTGCTATTAGTGTTTCTTCTAATCCTAAAAATTGTTTTAATGGTGCTAACATTACGGTAACTGCCAAAACACCTGGGGGAAAAAGTGCAACCGCGACCATTTATTATGAAAAAGATTTAGTCTTAACTCACAATGGCAAAAATTATACTAAAGATGATAAAACTAGTGATGGAGCTTCAACATTCACAGTTAATGCTAATCAAAATGTTAGTTGGAATATCAATGCTGCTGTAGAGCCATCATATCGTTACACTTATAACGATTACAGAAATAAAACAGCTACATCTGTAACTGGTGGATATACCATTGATAGTATCGTAGAATCAACTGGTGCTATTAGCAGAATAACCACTGATGTCAAAGTAACCGCCACTACTAAAGCTGAACAAAAAATATCTTTAATAATAAAACAATACGTAGCATAAAAATTACTAACTTTATAGTTAATATAATAGCTAGTATCTTTATTACTATGTATTATATATGCTATTAGTTATGAAGTCCATCAAATGTTTACTCATGGTAGATCATTTTAAATAAAAGATATCATAATTGATAGTATGGGTTCAATTACCGGTATATATATTTGAATTACTAAAGAAAAGAAAATAATGGCTCAATAAATTCTGGCGTGAAGTAAAATTGAGAATTATTTAATGTTAAATTTTACAAAACAATAAAATTCAGTGTGAAGTTGAACTGAAAAAACTATAAAATATAGTGTGGTGTTGGGGCTGTCAGGAAATTAAATAATTAATTTCTTGACAGTTCTTTTTTTGCTTTGAAGATGGAAATGTTTTCTTTTTTAAATTATGTGAGGTTCATACTAATCATGGAAAGAATGGAAATAAAAAAGCAGATCTTCATTGTCAACTGAAAATTGAGAAAAACAAAAGGTATAATTTACCTTTGCCTCAATTTAAGGGTAACAAGTGGTTTTACTATTTCATCTAGTAAAAATCTAGTTTGCATACCAGCATTTATTGACATATCTATAGATGGTGAAGAAAGAACTGCAATAAAGTTGATAGTGGAGGCTTCTTTTTTTGAAATTAATAAATATTTTGTTGATTAAATTGTTCTTTTATTATATAATTAAATTGTTAATAGGAGATAGAAATGAAATATAAAGATTTAATTAAAAATAATTTAAAGTTTATTATATTGATGATTGTTATAATTACTTTAGGCATAATTGGTATTACATTTGCTCTTAGAATTAATACTTTTAAACCAATTGGTATTGACATTACAACTTCTAGTATGGGAGCTAATATTACTTATCTTGATGGCAGTAGTTCTACTATTACAAGTAATAATAAATTGATGCCAGTTAATGATGTTAGTAATGAAGTAACAAATAATACGGTTAGTGATGCTATTTTAAAGATTAATTTTAAGTTATCCGGTTTATCTACTAATCCAGATAATACAATTATGGATATATCATTAAATAACATAAATATGGATTGTAATTTGAAAGATGAGTATTTTAAATGGAAACTATATAAAAATGGAAATAAAATATCAGAAGGAAACTTTTCACCTACATTTGATAGTCTAGTTAATAATAGAATGCTTTTAACAAATACACAAGAGGATTTAACTATGAATGAAGACAGTTATTCTTTGATTATTTATTTGGCTGAAAAGTGTACTGGTGATATAGAGAATTGTAGTAATGAAGAAGATCAAAGTTATTTACTAAATAGGGCGTTTTCCGCTACTATTAAGATTGAATTATCTACTGGTAGTAAAAAGACTAATGTTAGAACTACTAGTACTGAGGCTGCATGTGGTTTAACATCTATTAGTATTCCAGAATGTAACACAAATATTTATAATGGCTCTAGTAGGACTTTAATTAATAACGGTACTGGTTATCGTTTGACTAATAATACTGGTATAGATGCTGGAAATTATGCTACTGTTGTAAAATTACAAGATGGGTATAAATGGAATGATAATACTACTGATAATAAGGTTATTAATTGTAATATTTCAAAAAAGAGTTTGACTATTAAGGCTAGTAATCAAACAATTAGTTATGGTAATTCTATTACAAATAGTACTTCTAAAGTAACTACTAATGGTTTGATAAGTGGACATACTTTAAGTTATATTTACTTATCAACTGAACAATATAATACTGGAACTGGTGTTATTACCGCTAGTGCAGCACAAGTAAAAGATTCAAATGGTACTGATGTTACAAGTAATTATGATATTACTTATCAAACTGGGACAGTTACAATTAGTTAATTCTAAAGAGCAAAAATTATTTTGTTCTTTCTTTTTCTCTATATTTATTATATAATATTAGAGGAAAGAAGGTTATGTATGAAAACGGATGATTTTGATTATAATTTACCAGAAGAATTGATTGCACAGGTTCCTCTTGAACATAGAGAAGAATCAAGATTACTTGTGATGAATAGAGAGAGTGGGGAGCTTTGTGATGAAAAGTTTTATAATATAGTTAATTATTTGAATAATGGCGATGTATTAGTACTTAATGATACTAAGGTTATGCCTGCTAGGTTAATTGGTGAAAAAGAAGATACTGGGGCTGTAATAGAAGTATTACTTCTTAAAAACATTGATAGTAACAACTGGGAATGCTTGGTGAAGCCTGCTAAAAGAGTTCATGTTGATACTATGGTTTCTTTTGGAAATGGTTTGCTTAAGGCAAAATGTATAGATGTAAAAGATGAAGGTATTAGGAATTTTGAATTTATTTATGATGGAATATTTTATGAAATATTAGATAAATTAGGAACAATGCCTCTTCCTCCATACATTAAAGTAAAATTAGATGATCAAAGTAGATATCAGACGGTATACGCTAAGAATGTTGGAAGTGCTGCTGCTCCTACTGCTGGACTTCATTTTACTAAAGAACTATTAAAACAAATAGAAGAAAAAGGTGTAATAATTTGCTATATTACCTTGCATGTTGGTTTAGGTACTTTTAGACCAGTTAATGTTGAAGATGTTACTAAACATAAGATGCATAGTGAATTTTATAGTATGTCTAATGAAACTGCAAATATTTTAAATAAAGCAAAGGATGAAAAAAGAAATATAATTGCAGTTGGAACAACAACTACTAGAACATTAGAGACAATAATGACAAAGTATAATACATTTAAAGAATGTAATGGTTGGACAGATATATTTATTTATCCAGGTTATGAATTTAAAGCTATAGATAGTTTGATCACTAATTTTCATTTACCTAAATCTACCTTAATAATGCTAGTATCAGCATTTTCTAGTAAAAAGAATATTATGAATGCATATAAGCATGCTGTAGATGAAAAGTATCGTTTCTTTTCGTTTGGTGATGCTATGTTTATAAAAAAATAAAATGAAAAAAATAATTAAGAATAATTTGATAAATATATGTCTTTTAACATTTCTAGAGTTGATATTTAGTTTACTAATGTTTGATGATTATTCTATTGAGACATTAGTTAATATTTTAATTTATGTATTATTTTTATCTTTAATAATTACATTGATTACTAGTATGTTTAGTAGTAAAATTAATAGATTAATTAATTGTATAATTTATATGTTTATTTGTCTTATCTTTGCTTTTCAGTTTGTGATGAAGAATTCTATGGGTACATTTATGTCATTAGATATGTTTTCACTTACTGATCAGGCTGTTGACTTTTTAGGAGAAGCATTTAATATTATTTTTAGTAATTTATATAGTATTATTATTAGCTTTTTACCTGTTTGTTTTCTTATTATATTTAGGAAAAGAATTAATTTTTATTTTGATAAAAAAGATAAATTATATTTATTTAGTTATATTGTTATTATTCCGATAGTTGCTTTGGGATATGGATTATATATTAATAGTAGTAAGAATGATTTAATATCTTTTTATAATTTGTATAATGATATTGATAATAATAGCTTGAATGTGCAGAAGTTAGGTGTTATTCCTGCTTTTGAATTGGATTTGTATAGAACGATCTTTGGTTTTGAAGATAAAGTAGATTATGTGAATAATAATAATACTTTAAATAATGATACACTTTCATATGATAGAAATATTCTTAATTTAGAGATAGATAATGATGCAAATAATAATATAAAATTTTATATTGAAAATAATTATGGTACTAAGAAAAATGAATATACTGGTATGTTCAAAGATATGAATCTTATCTTTGTTGTAGCAGAATCTTTTAGTACTATTGGTATTAGAAAAGATTTGACACCAACATTATATGAACTTACTAATAATGGTTTTGTATTTAATAATTATTATGTACCATATTATTTGAGTACGATAGGTGGGGAGTTTCAAGCGGATACTTCTTTGTATCCTAGTACTAGTACTCTTGATATTTGGAAAAGTGGTAATAATAGTTTTCCATATGGGATGGGGAATAGTTTTAAAAATGCTAATTATAATGTTTATGCATATCATGATCATGATGGATATTTTCAGGAACGATATAAATATTTAAAAGCTATAGGCTTTGATAAATTTAGGGCATGTAATATGGGACTTGATATTAACTGTGATGTGTGGCCTGAGAGTGATAATGAGATGATAGAAGAATCATACTTAGATTACATTGATAATGATAAGCCTTTTTTTGTATATTATATGACTGTATCTGGTCATATGGATTATAATTATAAAAGTAATTATATTGCTAATAAAAATAAACTATTGGTAGAACAGTTGAAGTTTAGTACTTCTTCTTCTGCATATCTTGCTACTCAAATTGAACTTGATAGGGCTTTAGAAAATCTTATTAATAAATTAGAAGAGTTTAATAAGCTTGATAATACGGTTATAGTTCTTACTGCGGATCATTATCCTTATGCATTATCACTTGATGAAATTAATGAATTATCTGAGTTTAAAAGAGATTCTTTGTTTGAAATAAATCATAATTCATTATGTATTTGGAATAGTAAACTAAACAGAAGAGAAATTGATAAGGTTGGTATGTCTACTGATGTACTTCCCACAATATATAATTTATTTGGTATAAATTATGATTCTCGTCTTTTTGCTGGTAATGATTTGTTATCTGATGGTGATGGTCTTGTGATACTTAATAATAGGTCATGGATAACTGATAAAGGAAGATATAATAGCGTTACTGGTAAATATAGTGGATTAGAAGATGAAAGATATATTAAAAGTATTAATCAGACTATTCAAAATAAAATTGCTTTTAGTAATAGTATAATGAAAAATAATGGGTATAAGTATATTAAAATTAAAGAATAATGAATTGTTGGTGTGAGATAAAAAAATTGAGGAATCAATTTCTTTTTAAAATGGATTTATAAACATTGAAAAAGTATATTTTTTATGATATCATATATTTATGATAGAGGAGTTGGCGATATGAAGATAGCATTGTTTTTACATAATCAAGTAATTAATTTTGAATTACCTGTTGAAGCATTTGAAAATCTTGAGTTTGATGAAAATGAAGGCGAAGAAAATAAACTTATTAATATTAAATCTTTGAATAACAAATGGTATATATATTCTACTGAATATAGTAAAGTGTATGTTAATGATAAGTATGTTGAAGGAAGTTTATTGGAATTATATCATTTTTACATAGTGGAAAAAGATAATAAAAAAAACTTGATAATGATTCTGCCAATTTTTGATTCATCGTTTCAAAAATTTTTACTTGGTAGTAATTCTAGATTAATGATTGGTAATAATAACTCCTGTAATATTATTTACAAATTATCACAGTTAGATAAAGCTGTAGAAATTTATTATGAGGATTCAAAATTAATTTTAAATAAAACTGGTGATACGTTATTATATATTAATAATTTTTCTTTACCGAGTAATAAAATTGTAATAAATAATGGAGATAAAATTCAGATATATGGTTTGATAATTATGATCTTTAATAATATTATATTTATTAATAATCCAGCTAAGATGGTTTTTATTAATAAATTGACGGCAAATATTAGAAAAATGAACAATTATGGAAAGCAAAATGTTAAAGAAGTTGATATAAAAAATAGACAATTATATAATGAAAATGATTATTTTCACAAGTCACCAAGAATAAAAAGAAGTATTGAAGAAAAAACAATTAAAATTCAATCTCCACCCGCTAAACAGAATGTGGATGAAATACCATTAATATATACGTTAGGTCCAATGCTTACAACTGGTGTTACTTCTTCTGCTACATTAGCAAATGTAATGGTAAGATTGAATAATGGTGAAACTACCATTCAAAAATCTTGGGTTCAAATTGCTACTGGTGGTGCAATGCTATTAACTACAATTTTGTGGCCAGCTTTAAATAAACGATTTCAAAAACACCAAAAGAAAATTAAGGAAAAAGAAAGGTTAGAAAAATATGGTAAATATTTAGATACTAAGCAAATAGAAATCAAAAATGAGCATGCACTACAAAAAGAAATTTTGTTTGAAAATTTAATAGATTTAAAAGCCTGCAGTGAAATTATATATAAGAAAACAAATAATTTATGGAGCAGAAGAATTGATCAAGATGATTTTTTGACAGTAAGAATAGGTATTGGAAATGTACCTTTAAATGTTAAATTTGATTATTCAAAAGAAGACTTTTCTATGGAAGATGATTCTTTAAAAGAAAGAATTGACAAATTATTAAAACAATATGAAATGATAAATGATGTACCAGTCAGTTACTCTTTTCTTGAAAGAAAAATAACTGCTATTATGGGTAATGGTTTAAAGGTTACAAAATTTATGGAATCAATTTTGCTTCAATTGGTAGCCTTTCATAGTTATGATGATTTAAAAATAGTTATTTTAACTAACAAAAAAAATGGGCATAGATGGGATTTTATAAAACAGTCTCAACATACATTTAGTGATAATAAGGATATTAGATTTTTTGCTAGTGATGTTGAAGATATAAAAGAAATTACTAATTATTTAGAAGAAATACTTTATTATAGAAATAGTGAAAGCTCTTCTGATAATGATAGCATTCCAAGACCTTATTATTTGATTATAACGGATGCTTATAATAGCGTCAAGAGAACAGGATTTTTTAAATCAGTGGAAGAGGCTGAAAGTAATTGCGGCTTTAGTTTGATAGTTTTGGAAAATTTATTATCTAGACTTCCAAGTAAATGCAATAATTTTATTTCTATTGGAGTTAATAATTCGGCAATACTTGAAGATGCTTATGAAAGCCAAAAACAAATTCAATTTAAGGAAGAAATTAATAATTCTATTAATGCAAAAGAGTGTATCAATAGTTTGGCTAATATACCAATAGAATTTGATAATGATGTTAAAAATCTTCCTAATAAGTTGGGCTTTTTAGAAATGTATAATGTTGGAAAAGTTGAACAATTGAATGTTTTAAACAGATGGAGAATGAATGATCCGACAAGAAGCTTAAAGGCTGGCGTTGGATTTGATGTAAACGGCAATATTATGGCTTTAGATATTCATGAAAAATTTCATGGACCACATGGATTGATAGCAGGTATGACCGGAAGTGGGAAATCTGAATTTATCATTACTTATGTATTATCACTTGCTATTAATTACAGTCCTGAAGAAGTTTCGTTTATTTTAATTGATTATAAAGGTGGCGGCTTAGCAGGAGCCTTTGAAAATAAGAAAAATGGATTTAAACTTCCACATTTGGCTGGTGTTATAACTAATTTGGACAAGTCTGAGTTGAATAGAACATTAGTTAGTATTGATAGTGAAGTAAGAAGAAGACAAGAAATCTTTAATAGTGTTAGAGATGAATTGAATGAAAGCACAATAGATATTTATAAGTATCAAAAATTTTATCGTGAAGGAAAAGTTAAAGAACCTGTATCGCATTTGCTAGTAATATGTGATGAATTTGCTGAGTTAAAGAGTCAACAGCCAGATTTTATGGATAACTTAATTAGTATAGCTAGAATTGGTAGAAGTTTAGGAGTACATTTGATACTTGCAACTCAAAAACCTTCAGGAGTTGTAAATGATCAAATATGGAGTAACAGTAAATTTAGAGTATGTCTTAAAGTTCAAGATAGATCTGATTCCATGGAAATGTTAAAGCGACCGGAGGCTGCTGAAATAAAAAATGTAGGTAGATTTTATTTACAAGTTGGGTATAATGAATACTTTAATTTGGGACAATCGGCATATTGTGGAACAAAATACTATCCAACTGATACAATAGTAAAAAATGTTGATAGAAGCATACAATTTATTAATTCTATCGGAAATATTATTAAAAATGTACAATTAGATGATAAGAATAAAAATAGACCGGCTCAAGGAGAGGAGTTATCTAATATTTTAAGATACATAATTTCTATTGCTAATTCTCAAAAATTACAGGCTAAAAAGTTATGGCTGGAGAGTTTATCAGATATAATATATGTTGATGGCTTAATGGGAAAATATTCGGTTCAAAAAGATGATAACAGTATTATGGCTATTGTTGGTGAATATGATGATCCGGAAAATCAAAGTCAAAATATACTACAATTTGATTTGATTGATGATGGGAATACTTTGATATACGGTGCTAATGAGATTGACAAGGAAATGGTATTAAATTCAATAATATATTCCACTTTAAAATATTCGTCTGATGATGTTAATTACTATCTTGTTGACTATGGTTCCCAGAATTTATCTAGATTTTGTTCGTTTCCGCATGTTGGTGATATTGTTTATCCTGGCGATGATGAAAAATTAAATAACTTATTTAAAATGATAAGTGAAATTATAGAGAAAAGAAAGAAAATATTTTCAAATTCTGGAAAAAATTTAAGAAATTACAGGATTGAAAATGAAAAAATCCCTATAATAAATTTAGTTATAAATAATTATGATGCTTTTTATGAATCTCAAATGACTAAAGAAGAAACTATTATTAAAATTTCTAGAGATGGCCAACGCTATGGTGTTAACATTATTTTGACCGCTAATAACGATATGTCACTTAGAACAAAGTTAAAGCAAAACTTTAATAATATTTTTGCTTTGAGACAAAATGATAATAGTAATTATATTTCGATACTTGGACCTATTAAGGGTAAAAGCTTAAGAGATTTACCAGGAAGAGGATTTGTAAAGATAGATAATGTTAATGAATTTCAAACTTCTATAATAGCTGATGATAATGGGATTGATGATCAACTTAATAAGTTGCTGATAACTACTAATGATATGAAAAAGGCAAAAAAAATACCTGCTTTGCCAAATCAAGTTGATTTTGATTATATTAAAGATGAAATTAATACTTTAAGTGATATACCAATAGGAGTTAGTAAATCTTCTTTAGATATTGTTAAATTTAATTTTAAAGAATATGTTTCATCGATAGTGGCTGCAAATTCTGTTTCTAATACAAAGAAATTTATGTCTAGTTTAATAAGCATTATCAGTACAATAAAAAATATTAATTTAATGGTAATTGATACTGAAAGATTATTACCTGAAATTAAAGAAAAAACCAAATATTATTATGATAGTAATTTTGACTCTATTTTAGATATGTTGCTTAATTATACTGAGCAATTAAGCAATACTACTATATCTTTTAATAGCATATGTGTTGTGATTGGTATTAATAAGTTTAAAGATAAAGTTGATATTAATAAGTTAAAGAAATTAACCGATGTAGTTAAGAAATTAGAATGTTTTAATCTTATAATAGCAGAAGACTATAAAAAAATTAAAAAGTTAGAATTTGATGATTGGTATAGGAATATTGCTAATAACAGTTATGGCATTTGGGTTGGCACTGGATTGTCTGATCAAACTTTGTTTAGATTAAATAAAATTACTAAAGCAATGCAAGAAAATTATCCGAATGATTTTGGATATTACTTTAGGGATTCAAGAGAAGAATTAATTAAACTAATAGATTTTTATGGTAATAAGGAAGGGGATGATAATGTAAATGAATGATAAAGTTCTAATAAAATTAAATGTTCCAGAGTTGGATGATACCTTTGAATTATTTGTACCTGTTAATGAAACTGTTTGGAAAATAGAAAGAATGATAAATAAAGCTTTATTTGAAATAACTAATTATCTTTTTCCTCTGGAATCTAATACACTACTGATGAATTCAAAAAGTGGATATATATACAAAGATGATGAAGTACTTTTTGATACAGATATTAGAAACACAACGGAATTGGTTTTAGTTATTATTTAAGTTTGTTTTTGTTTAGCGTGAATTATATTAATATTTTAATTCTCGCTTTTTTTATTAGAAAATTTACATATATTTGACACATTTGTCTGATTTTTCTTTTTTTTTAAAAAAATATATGCTATAATTATGATAGTTAATGATAGGAATGTTAGCGTTGCTATATTAACCTTAAAAAGGAGCAAGTTGGTATATGAATTCTGGTATTAATAAAGAAGAATTATTATTAAAAATCGAAAGTTTAGATATGTATAAGGAAGAAACTATAAAATTATTTTCTAAATTAACTGATTTATTTGATAAAATTAGTAATTGCTATAAAGATGCAAACTATGCGATATTGTCCGAAAAAATCAATAATTTATGTTTTGATTTGGATACAAGTGTTAAAAATAAAGAAGAGTGTATACAATCTCTTAATTCTGTTATTGTTGCATATGATAAACAGCAGCAATTGATGGGAGAAAAAATTACCGCTATAAACGCAAATATTACCAATTAGTATTGTGTTTATATATATATTTATTTTTAAAGGGAGGTGAACAAAATGGACGCAATGGGCGAGGTTACTCATGGTTATAATGCTGCAAATATTGATCATTTGAAAAATCAAATAGATAATCATTATAATAATTTCAAAAATACTTCTGAGACAGCACTTGAAGATGTTAAAGCTTCAATCAATCGTTGCTGGTTTGGTGAAGACTGTAACAAGTTTATTAATATCTTAGATGAAAAGGTAACACAGCAAAATGAAAATTTAAAAACATTCTTTACAAATGTTGAAGAAATTTTAGAGAAATTAAAACAAGAATGGATTAAATTCCAATCAGATGTAAGTAGTAGTATTACTACACAATAATTATATTATTAAAAAAATGGGAGGTGATATACCGTGACAGGTAAAGGTATTAATAGCAACTTAGTTCCGGAAGCCGAAAATTCAATAGTGGAATATAAAAACAAACTAAAAGATGCTCTTGAAGCATTGAAAAGTGATATTGATTTTAGCTCTGCATTTATTGGTCAAACTCAAAGTGATGCAATTAACAGATTTTATGGAAGAGTTTTAGATAGTGTTAATGAAACATTTGCATTTTTAGATAGTTTTAAAACTACTATTAACGAAGTTGCTACAGCTTATTCTAAGGAAGAATCTTCTGTTGCTGAAGGAGTAAATTCTGTTAATGTTGGTGGCGGACAATAGTCATCATTAAAACGTGTAAGGAGTTTTCTTCTTTACTAAAGACTATAATTAAATATAGTTTTTAGTAAGGAAAAAAATACTAACTTTTGAAGGGAGCAATGAATATGAGTTATTATTATACAATTATTAACGATAGTATTGGAACTTTATATTATAAGAAAAATAAATATAGACAATTTATTAACGAATGTAACCAAATGATTAGCCAATTGTCGATTGAAAAAAAAGAACATGAAAGTTTAAAAAAAACAATAAATACTAATTTTTTAATTGATAATATTAATTTTTGTAATGAATTCATTACAAAAATTTTTGATAACATTGAAGAGATTTTGAATATAATTAATACATTTATTAGAACTTCTAATGAAAGAATAAATATTATTAATAGAAGAATTAAAGAAAAAGAAGAAGAAGAGTAAAAAAATTGAGGGATGAAGATGAATGATATTATTGTAAATGTAAAAGAATTTAATAGTTTAAACCAAGAATTTTTTGATTTAATAGAACAAATTACTAGTAATAAAGACAATTTTTTTTATTTGATTAATAATTTAGATCAATGTTGGAATGGAAAAGATCAAGAAAAATTTGTTGAAATGATGAAAGAAGAAGAAAAAAATGAAGATTTATTTGTTGAAAAAATAAAAGACATTTATAATTATTGCATTTTAGCTGAAACTAATTATAAAAATCTTTTAAAAATGATAGATGAATATATAAATAGTCATATTTGATCTATGGGATGGTGAAATAATGAATAAAATAAATTTTAAGTATGATAATAGTTTAATTATTAAAAATAAAATTCAGAATTTATCTAATGCCATTAGTAATGGTGAAGAACAGTTTAAAAATATATCATTTCCTTCTGACTTTGGATTTGGTGATGCAATTAACAAAGCAAATAATCTTTTCACCGAAAATATTAAATATATAAAGTATTATGATGAGATCTATAATAAAACATTAAAAATGATTGATTCAAATAATTCTAGTGCCTTAGAAATATTATCTACTATTGGCGAGGATAATTTACTATTAAATAATAAGCATATGAATTATGAAATAAATAGTAAGAGCGTTGATAATTTAAGTATTAATAGTGAAAACAATGTTGGTGCAAGCATTAATAATGGTAACATAGACGTGAATTTCAATGATGGTAATAAAGAATCAGATGTTGTATTTGTTATGCCTTCTGATAGCATGTTGTCTATTGAATCTATGAGTGATCATTCTAATAAGAACAATAATGTGTATGTTAATAGTATTAATAATAATTCTAAAGATTTGAACTTTAAACAAAATAAAAAAGATAGTAATAAAAATAATTTAAGATTTAAAAATTTGGATAATGATGTTAAATTAAGCGATTTTGATTTTAAGAATAAAAATCAAGAAGAAATATTTATGAAAAATGTGGATTCTAATTTTAAAGTTAATTTGAATGATAATGTTGTTAAGGATTCTAATATAGAAATGCATGCTATTAATAGTGATAATTCTCTTAATAGTAAAATATCAGGAATTAATATTGTTGATGGTATATCTTTACATGACATTAATAGTACAAACGATTTAAATGATAAAATATCGAGTACTGAAAGTGTTGATAATATAACAATTGAAAATATTAAAACTAATACAAACATTAATTTAGATAATAATTAATTATATTAGATCATTCTAAAGTAAAATATAAATCAAGATTGATTATTTAAAAGTGAGGTATTTTTATGGTTAAATTTAATTTTAATGTTCCTAAGTGTAAACGTCAAACAAAAATTTCTTTTGATAAAACCGGCATTGACTATAGTAGTAATAAAACTGATCATTTTCATACTATCTGTGATGAAAATGGTAACGCTTTAAGTCCAACAGATTTGCTTAATTATGCCAGTAACTCAATAAATAATATTAGTAGTAATAGCGATAAAAATAATTTAAGCCAGTCTAATGATTTATCAACTATGGATAATATTGAAGAATGGATTGATTATTTAAATACTACTGCCAAAGAATTAAAAAGTGAACGAGATGCTTTAACTGGTGAATTTAATAAATTTTTAAGCGGTGCAAAAGAGAATAAATTTGATGGATTATGGAATGATGGATATGTATATTATCCACCAAATGAATTAAAAGAAAATCAAACTGCAAGAGATCAATTTTTGGCGAACAATGGATATACACTTAATATGGGAGACTCTAATTATTTTGTTGGGGTAGAGGCATTTAATCAATATGTAGATAACGAATATACTGAATTGTTTGATAAATATTTAAAAAAAGAAATGAATATGACATATGATGAATATTTGGCTAAAATTTATCAATATAATGCTGATTTGAGTAGATTAGAAAATGGCGTGTATAATTTAAGACAGCAATATAAAGAACAACCATATCTTGAACTTGCTGAAAGTGATGATTATAAAAAATGGTTATCGGAGTATACACTTCCACAGTTTCTTTTTAATGATAATCAGTTTTTGGATAAATATGTTGATTTTTTTAACGGTGGTTTTGATGATGTAGACAAGTATTCTGAACCATATAGTCAACTCATTGATTTATGTGGTGATCCAAATAATATTCTTACCCCAGATGAATATTGTGATTTATATGTGAATCAGCATATGACAGAAGTGGCTATAATTGAAGATACAAATGGAAAAAGTGAAAAAATTAATGAACTTAGAAAACAAGCACATGCTATTTATGATGATGTATATTATAATGCTTTGGCTTCGTATATTGGCGTTTCTTTGGATGATATTAATATTATAGAAAAATGTTTGAAATTTAGCTATGAGTGGAAATATTTAACGGATGATGAAAAGAAAATGTTCCTATATTTAAATGATGAAGATAAGATCAGGGACTATTTAAGTGCGATTAAAGATAAAATTAATCAAAGAGCAGGAAGAGAAGAAGCAGATGAATTTTTAGCAAAAATTACTGATGAAAATGGTAACATTAATTATAATTTGGCTACCGATTTACTTGTTAGTGGTAAAGGAATATTGATGGGTATTTCTAATTTTGGCGAGGGTCTTAGTAATGTTTTTAATAGTGAAGGCGTTATTTCTGATAATCAATATGCACAAATGTATATTATGGAAGGGATTACTAATACATCTGGTATATATATAAATGAGCTTATTCAAAATATATCTGAAAGAGAAGGTGTTGAACAAGCCGAAGAATTTGCAAAAAAAATATATGATCAAAGAACTGGCCAAATGGATTTAGAATATGCTAAGACTGTATTAAATAGTGATGAGTATAAAGCATTAGCGTATAAAGTCGGTAAAGATGAAAATACATTACTTGATTTTCATTTTGAATTGTGTACTAGTTTAGGTAATATGTTACCATCTATGGCGGCAACATTTATACTTTCATCGCTTGGTGCTCCGTCTGCCGCTGTTAGTATAATTGGTAATACAATGATGGGACTTAGTTCTGGTGGAAATGCTAGAAATCAAGCACTAGTTTCTGGTAATAGCGATTTATCTTCTACAGTATATGGAATATTAAGTGGCGTATCAGAAACTTGCTTTGGTATGCTACTAGGTAATATTCCTGGCTTAAACACATCGGCTTCATTATCACTTAAGGGTATTTTTAAGGAAGGTATGGAAGAATACCTTCAAGAATATATTGACGCTGGCTTAAAAAGTATGATTTTGGGTGAAGATATAAACTTTGATGAGCTAAGTGAAGATGCACTTAAATCATTTATATATGGATGTATCTTGTCATTTGGAACAAACTTAGTATCAGTGGGTGCAAAATTTATTATTAATGGAAAATCAGTAGAGTTAAATTCTATTGAAGATTATAAAAGTTTCTTTCAAATTCTTAATGATTCTGATATTTCTATCAGCAGCCGTGAAGATGGAACAAATGGTATGACTGCTAAAAAAATTGTTATAGATGAGAATATTTCTAATAAGGCAGAAATGATTGATATAATGAAGAGCATATTTAAAGATGCTGAAGTATATACTAAAATTGAAAATGAAAATTATATTTATGATGGACATATTAGTCAGATAGCAGAAAATGTTTCGACTATTAATGAGGTAGGAAATGTTGACACTCAAATCACTGATGTACAAAACAATACAAATATGCAAGAAAATTCTGCAGATAATTCCTTTTTTTATGTTCCGGGATTTGATACATTAAAAGATGTCGACTTTGAAAAAAATAAAGTTAATTATGATTATTCATTGGATCCTAAAAACATAGTTGATAGCTTTATGTTTATGGATAATGTTTCTGAGGAACAATTACAACAGTTTAATACTCAAGTTAATAATTATCTTGAAGCTAGAAAAATTTCAAGCAAATTTCGTGCTCCAAAATTAGATGAATCAGGCAAAGTAATATTGGAAAAAGATAGCTTGTTACATGGTACTCGTTTTGAAATTGATAAATTGGAAAGTATATCAAAATTAGGTATTCTTAGTGGTCAAGCTTTTGGGATTCCTGAAGATGGAGAAACTTATTGTTGTGCTGATTTTTATAAATTGAATTCTGATTTGCAAATAGAGAGTATAGATGGATATTTTAGTAAAAAGAATTCTAGTAAAACACCATTTGGAAATTATGGAAAAAATGATGTCGCTTTTATAGTCAATCCAATTGAAAATTCGCAAAAATTATTCGATTATGATTGTTATAAAAGTGGTACTGTTGAATCAGAAATTGCTAAATCTTTCGTAAACCAAAATGGACTTTTGAATAACGAAGGAGATATTGGCCTTTCGTCAATATTGTATGGTGTTCCAAGTAATTGTATAAGTGGTATTATAGTTGGTGATAAAGTAGCCTCAAATCCAGAAAAAATAAATACAATTAAAAGTTTATTTCCAAATTGTTATATTTCTGATAGAAATGGGAATGTAATTTATAGCAGAAATACTAATAGAAATGGAAATATAATTCATAGTAAAATTACTAATAAAATAGGTTTTCAATTTTTTGGTGGACACAAGGCGAAAGAGCTTACCGAAGCAACTTATAACAGCTTAGTTTCTGGTATGGAGCTACAAGATGCAAAATATGGTAATGGTGCAGCAATAAAAGCTTTGTATAATTATTTGTATGATAATGGTGATATTAATCAATTAAGTAGAGATGGTGGCCTTAGATCTACTGTAGAATCACTAAGTTTTCATGAATTAAATAGTTTTTATAATAAAATCTCCGAAGTTTATTTAAAGTCTTCATCTTATAGTAATGGTTTAAATAGTAATACTTCTTATGTTAGAAATTACAGTACTGAGCATGGTTTTCAAGTTGGTGCTGATGATTTTGGTGATGGTTGGTTATCTGTTCAAATTAAAAATGGTTTTATTAAACAAGAGCAGTTAAATAATATGATTTCCAATTTAAATAATAAAGGTTATATCGGCACAGATGTTGGAAAGTATATTGATAATGTATTTGATGGTAACTCAGATGTATATTTAAAAACTGTTCATTCGTCAGATGTAAATTCAATTTTTGAACAAGGCATTAGATGTCTTGGAACAAGTACTAGTGGCTTTGGAACGGCTCCATTGGATATATCGGAAATTTCATTAGAAAATGTTGTTACTAAGGTTGAAGGAATATATGATTTAGTAGCATTACTGAAAAATTCTAATGGTATATCACAAGGGGGTAATCCTATCGATGGTGCTGTTATTATTAAAGTACCTAAGGGGGCACAGGTTAGTGATATGGTATATTTTAATAATGATACAAATACATACTGTATTAATTCAGGTTTTATTGATTCATTTTTGCAATGTGATTCGTATGGGACTATTGATTCACCAGTATTTAACAAACAAAGTTTTGGAAAAAACACACAAAATAATGTAAACATTGATTCAGTAAATAACTACAATTCACAAAATATTAATTCTATAAGGACATTAGAACAAGAAATACTGGCTAATCTACCTAATACTGATGATGTTACTAAAATTAGATATTTGTATTTAGAGTTGAATAAAAGGTTAAATTATGATATTAATTACTTTGCTGGTGATAATAATACTAAAAGTGAAATATATAATAATTATTTAACTTTTGAGAGTTTAAGTAATAATTCAGTTATATGTAAAGGATGGTCTGAATTATATAAACAACTTCTTATTGATGCTGGTATTCCAGAAAATTGCATAAGAATTTGCGGCTCTGATGTGTCAGGAAGTCATCGTTGGGTAGAAATTTCGATGGGAGACCATTTTATAAGATGCGATGCTACTCAGAGATTTAATGGTTCTATTGATTTGGCTAATGCAAAAAGTGGTGCTTCTACTGTTGGCTTTGTTTATCTTAGCAATGAATGGGCTGGCAAAAGTTTTGCTTATAATATGCCCGGAACTGAAGAAGAAATATCATTTAATGATTCTTGGTTAAGAAATATAGACCAGCAGCTAGGATATGCGTCTAATGGGATATATTTTAATGAATTAAGTGATTCTTTAGTGTCAGAATTTTATAAACCTGGATTATTTGAAAAGGTGTTTGGAATAAATCAAGATAAATTATTAGAAAAAAAGAAAGAAATATTATTAAATTATGAATTGCCAGATGGCATGAAGGCTATTGAAGCTAAAAACTTTTTTGATACTTTAAAGCGTATGTTTTTTCAAAATACTGATGTAGGTGTGGAAATAGAATTTGGCTATAGGCAAATTTCATCAAATGCTTATTCTGGTGTAGTCATGATTCTTGAACATGATAGCAATGGTATTGAATGTAGGATAATTGATGATTATAGTGATTCTTTTATAATTCACTTTCAAAACTTACATGAATATGAAGAATATTTAAATGTTAATGGTATAAAATAGGAGAATAGTTATGAATTTAGAAGATATAAGAAATTTAGTTATAAAAAAAGAAAAAAGTGTAACTACTGATGAAGAACAAAAAAAGATTAATTTGATTAAGGAATTCTTAAAAGATGATAAATGTTTTTTTAACATTCCTATAGAAACAGCTATAGCTATACTATACTTTCTTGGAATTAAAGAAGAAAATATTAAAGAAGTATATTTCAATTTAATTAGTTATGAAAATTTTTCTAAAAATAATATAGTAAGAAATGCGGTTGATATTTAATACATACTATAAAAAATTACTGATATTGATAAAAACGGGTAGAATGAAGCTTACTCGTTTTTATTTGTTATTATAATAAATATTTAATAAATTTAATTAAAATGTAAAGCAAAATGTCAAAAAAGTTAAAAAATTGTTCTTTTTTTACTTGATTTTAATAAAATAATAGGGTATAATTGTAGAAGTGTGACTGGCTTAGATGTGCGAAGTTGCTGATACACCAGGTTAAGTTGTCAAATAAAATAAGGTTTATCAGGTAATTCGTTCGGAGCTATGCCTATACAAGATATAGACGAAGGGAGGACAACTATGGCAAAGGAAGTAGTGAGAATCAAATTAAAATCTTACGACCATAGAGTTCTTGATAATGCAGCTGCTAAAATAGTAGCTACAGTTAAGAGAACTGGTGGTGAGGTATCTGGTCCTGTACCATTACCAACTGAAATTGAAAAAATAACAATTTTAAGAGCAGTACACAAGTACAAGGATTCAAGAGAACAATTTGAAAAAAGAACTCACAAGAGACTAATTGACATCAATAACCCAAGTAAAGAAACTATTGAAGCACTTGCTCATTTAGATTTACCTAGTGGTGTTGATATAAAAATTAAAAAATAATATAGGAGGAAAAAATGAAAGGAATCTTAGGAAGAAAAAAAGGGATGACTGAAGTATTTACTGCTGATGGAAAACTTATTCCTGTAACTGTTATTGAAGTTGAAGATAATGTTGTATCTCAAATCAAGACTAAAGAATCTGATGGATATGATGCTATACAGCTTGCTACAGTAGAGAAGAAAGCTTCTAGAAGCAATAAACCTGAAACTGGTCATCTAAAAAAAGCTAATACTACCCCTAAGCGCTTCTTAAAGGAAATTAGAGGTGCAAGTGTTAGCGAGTATGCTTTAGGAGATGTTCTTAAGGCTGACACTTTTGCTGCAGGAGAAATGGTAGATGTTACCGGCACTTCTAAAGGTAAAGGTTTTCAAGGTGTTATTAAAAGACACAATCAAAGTAGAGGACCTATGACTCATGGATCTCAATACCATAGAGGAGTAGGATCAATGGGTACACTATTACCTATGAGAGTTTTACCAGGAAAGAAATTACCTGGACATATGGGTCATGTACAAGTAACTATTCAAAATCTTGAAGTTATTAGTGTTGACCTAGAAAATAATGTTATCTTAATTAAGGGAAGCGTTCCTGGACCTAAAAACTCTTTAGTACTTGTTAGAACTTCAGTTAAGACTGGTGATAAAGTAAATGAACCAGTAGAATTAATAGTTTATGAAGATGGTAAGACTTCTGAAGAAGTAGTTGAAGAAACTATGGAAACTATTAACGAAGAATTAGCTGCTGAAGAAGCTAACACAGAAGAATCACAAGAAACTACTGAATAGTTAGTACTATAAAAATATTAAAAGTTGTTTGTGATGATAAAGGAGGAAATTATGTCTAAGAAAATAGATGTTTTAAGTCTAAAAGGCGAAAAGGTAAAGGATATAAAATTAGAAGATAACATATTTAACATTGAACCTAACGATGCAGTTGTTAAAGACGCAATAGTAGCTGCAATGGCAGGAGCAAGACAAGGAACTGCTAGTGTTAAAACAAGAGCAGAAGTATCTGGTGGTGGAAGAAAGCCATACAGACAAAAAGGAACTGGTAATGCAAGACAAGGTAGTATCAGAGCTACTCAATACCGTCATGGTGGTATAGCATTTGGACCAGTACCAAGAGATTATTCAAAGAAAATGAATAAGAAAGAAAAGAGATTAGCACTTAAGAGTGCATTATCTTACAAAGTATTAGATAAAGAATTAGTAGTAGTAGATGCTATTAAGTTCGATACTAATAAGACTAAAGAAATGACTAATTTATTAGAAGTTTTAGGATTAACTAATCATAAAGTTCTAGTATGCGTTAAAGAACTTACTGATAATGTATGTTTAGCTGCTAGAAACTTAGCTAATGTTAAGGTAGTAATGCCTAATGAAGTTAATACTTATGATTTAGTATCATCTGATAACTTACTTATTGAAGAAGAAGCATTAACTGCTTTAGAGGAGGTGCTTAAATAATGAATAGTTATTTAGATATAATCTTAGCACCAATTATTACTGAAAAATCAGCAGGAATGGAAGCTGAAGGCAAATATGCTTTCAAAGTAGCTAATACTGCTAATAAAACAGAAATAAAACAAGCTATTGAAAAGAAATTTAATGTTAAAGTAATGGCTGTAAATGTTACAAATTCTCATCCTAAAAAGAAGAGAGTTGGTAAATATACTGGTATGACTAGTAAATATAAAAAAGCCGTTGTAACTTTAAAGAAAGGCGATACTATTAGTTTCGACTAGTAAGGAGGAAATATAATGGCAATAAGAGTTTATAAACCAATGACTGCTGGTACAAGACAAAGATCTGTACTAACTAGTGAAGAAATTACTAAGACTACTCCTGAAAAAAGTTTAACAGTTACTAAGAAAAAGACTAATGGTAGAAATAATCAAGGTAAAATTACTGTTAGACACAGAGGTGGCGGAGTAAAAAGAAAATACAGATTAATCGACTTTAAGAGAAGAAAAGATGGAGTAACAGCTCTTGTATCTGCTATTGAATATGATCCAAATAGAAGTGCTAATATAGCATTAATCACTTATAAAGATGGTGAAAAGGCTTATATTATTGCTCCTAAAGGATTAACAGTAGGTACAGTAGTAGAATCTGGTGAAAATGTTGATATTAAAGTAGGTAATGCACTTCCTATAATGAACATTCCAGTAGGTACTGTTATTCATAATATTGAATTAAAACCAGGTAAGGGTGCGGTTTTAGCAAGAAGTGCTGGCGCAAGTGCTCAAATACTTGGTAGAGAAGATAAATATGTATTAATAAGATTAAGTAGTGGTGAAACAAGAAAGATTTTAGGTACTTGTAGAGCTACTATCGGTGTAGTAGGAAATGAAGACTACTCTCTAGTTAAGATTGGTAAAGCAGGAAGAACTAGACATAAAGGATTTAGACCTACAGTACGTGGTTCTGTTATGAACCCTAATGATCACCCACATGGTGGTGGTGAAGGTAGAGCTCCAATTGGTAGATCAGGACCAATGACTCCTTGGGGTAAACCAGCTCTAGGATATAAGACTAGAAAAAATAAGAAAGCGTCAGATAAATATATCGTGTCTAGACGTAAGAAATAAAGAAAGGAAGATTTAAATGGCTAGAAGTATTAAAAAAGGACCTTATGTCTTTGAAAGATTATTAAAAAGAGTAAGAGCATTAAACGAATCTGGTAAGAAGGAAGTTATTAAAACTTGGTCTCGTCGTTCAACAATCTATCCTGAATTTATTGGTCATACTTTTGCAGTACATAATGGAAAAGAATTTATTCCAGTTTATGTTACAGAAGATATGGTTGGACACAAATTAGGTGAATTTTCTCTAACAAGAAAATTTGGTGGACACGGATCAGATAAGAAATAATTTTCTAAAGGAGGACAAAAATGGAAAGAACTGAAGCTAAAGCAGTAGCAAAAACAGTTAGAATATCTCCTAGAAAGACTAGACTTATTATTGATTTAATAAGAGGTAAGAGTGTTGAAGAAGCAAGAGCTATTCTTGCTAACCAACCTCAAAGAGCATCTAGAGTTATTTCTAAAGTATTAGAAAGTGCTACAGCGAATGCTGTTAATAATTTTGGCATGAAGGAAGAAAATCTTTATGTTAAGACATGTTTCGTTGATGAAGCATTAGTAATTAAAAGAATTAAATTTGATTCAAGAGGTCGTACAGGAAGAAACGATCATAAGACAAGTCACATTACTATAATAGTGGCTGAGAAATAAGTGAGGAGGAGCGTTTAATGGGACAAAAAGTCAGTCCAACAGGACTTAGAATTGGTATCAATAAAGATTGGGAATCAAAATGGTATGCTGAAAAAGACTTTTCTAAATATTTAACAAACGATTATAAAATTCGTAAATATTTAAATAAGAAATTCAAAAATGCTGGTATTTCTAAAATCGTTATTGAAAGAAATCCTAAGAGAAACGAAGTCTTTATCTATGCTGCTAAACCTGGATTAATAATTGGACAAAGCGGTACTGAAATTGAAAAGGTAAAGAAAGAAGTTTCAAAACTAGTTAAAGAAGATATTCAAATATCTGTTGTTGAAATAAAGAACCCAGATATGGTTGCACAAATAGTTGCAGATACAATTGCTCATAATATTGAAAATCGTGTTTCATTTAGAGTGGCTCAAAAGAAGGCTATTAGAAACACTATGAAAGCTGGAGCAAAAGGAATTAAAACATTAGTATCAGGAAGACTAGGAGGAGCTGATATTGCTCGTGGTGAAGGATATTCTGAAGGAACTATTCCTCTACATACAATAAGAGCTGATATTGACTATGCTACTAGTGAAGCAGATACTACTTATGGAAAAATAGGTGTAAAAGTATGGATCTATAAAGGTGAAATACTAGATAAGGGAGGTAATTCTCATGTTGATGCCAAAAAGAACTAAACATAGAAAAACTTTCCGTTTACCTTATGAAGGAAAGAGTAAAGGTAATACTGAACTTCATTTTGGAAGTTATGGTTTAATGGCAAAAGAAGGAGCTTGGATTACAGCTAATCAAATCGAAGCAGCCAGAATAGCTATGACTAGATATATGAAGAGAGGTGGTAAAGTATGGATTAATATATTCCCTAACTTATCACTTACTAAGAAGCCTCTAGAAACTAGACAAGGTAAAGGTAAAGGTAATCCAGAAGTATGGGTTGCAGTTGTCAAAGAAGGTAAAATTATGTTTGAAATAGATGGCGTAGATGAAGCTACTGCTAGAGAAGCATTAAGACTTGCTTCACATAAGTTACCTATCAAATGTAAGTTTGTAAAGAAAGAAGAAAGTGGTGAAATAAATGAAAACTAATGAACTTAGAAAATTAACCACAGAAGATTTAAATAAGAAAATCGCAGAATGTAAAGAAGAACTTTTCAATTTAAGAATGCAAAAGGCTACTGGTATGCTAGAAAAACCTTCTAGAATACATGAATTAAGAAAAGAAGTAGCAAGAATTAACACTATTCTTAATGAGAGAAGAGAAGGGTAAGTGAGGTGTAAGTTATGAAAGAAAGAAAAGAATTAATCGGTGTAGTTGTTTCAGATAAAGCTGATAAGACTATTACAGTTAAAGTTGAAACTTACAAGAAACATCCATTATATGGAAAAAGAGTTAAATATTCAAAGAAATATGCTGCTCACGATGAAAATAATATGGCACATGTTGGAGATAAAGTTCGCTTAGCCCAAACTAGACCATTATCTAAAACAAAGAGATATGAACTAGTAGAAGTAATAGAGAAAGCTGTTATTCTATAAGCTCTTTAGCTCGGAAGGAGGAAATAATATGGTACAACAAGAAAGTATATTAAAAGTAGCAGATAACTGTGGAGCTCGTGAAGTATTAGTAATCAGAGTTCTAGGTGGAAGTAAAGTAAAAACAGGTAATATTGGAGATATAGTTGTATGTACAGTTAAGAAAGCTACTCCTAATGGTACTATAAAGAAAGGCAAGGTAGTAAAAGCCGTTATAGTAAGAACTAAAAGAGGAGTTAGAAGAGACGACGGAAGTTATATTAGATTTGATGATAACGCATGTGTTATTATTAAAGATGATAAGAGTCCAGTAGGTACACGTATTTTAGGTCCAGTAGCACGTGAACTTAGAGATAAAGAATTTACTAAGATTGTAAGTTTAGCTAAAGATGTGTTATAGGATGTAAGGAGGATATAATATGAAACTAAAAACTGGTGATAAAGTAGTAGTAGTTTCTGGTTCAAATAAAGGTAAAGAAGGAAAAATTACTAAGATATTAGATTCTAGAGTTATTGTCGAAGGTGTTAATATGGTTAAGAAACACTTAAAACCTAAAAATAATAATGGTAATGGTGAAATAATTGAAACTGAAGCACCTATCCATGTATCTAATGTAATGTTAGTAGATCCTAAGACAAAGAAACCTACTAAGGTAAAAATAGACAAAGATAGTAAAGGCAAGAAGATTAGAATATCTAAAAAGTCTAATGAAAAAATAGATTAATTATTATAGGAGTGAACATCCTAATATAATTTAGAGATTTGGAAGGAGGGCGAGCTAGAATGAACCGCCTAAGAGAAAAATATATTAAAGAAGTTGTTCCAAGTTTAACAGAAAAATATAATTATTCTACACCTATGTTAGTTCCTAAACTAGAGAAGATAGTTGTTAATATGGGAGTAGGAGACGCTACTGTTAATTCAAAAAATCTAGAAAATGCTGTAAGTGAATTAGAAAAAATTACAGGACTTAAAGCTGTAGAAACTACTGCTAAAAAGTCAATAGCTTCATTCAAAGTAAGAGAAGGACATAAAATTGGTTGTAAAGTTACTCTAAGAGGAGAAAAGATGTATACTTTCTTAGATAAGTTAATATCTATCTCTTTACCTAGAGTTAGAGATTTTAGAGGACTTTCTCCAAAAAGTTTTGATGGAAGAGGAAATTATACAATCGGTATTAAAGAACAAATTATCTTCCCTGAAATTAATTTTGATGAAGTTGAAAAAGTTAGAGGTATGGACATAGTATTTGTTACTACTGCTAAAACTAATGAAGAAGCATTTGATTTATTAAAAGAACTTGGAGTTCCTTTTAGGAAATAAAGAAGAGGAGACTAAGATGGCAAGAAAATCAATGATTGTTAAATCAGAAAGAGAACCTAAATTTAAGGTTAGAAAATACACTAGATGTAAAATTTGTGGAAGACCTCATGCAGTTCTTAAGAAATATGGAATTTGCCGTATTTGTTTTAGAGAACTTGCTTACAAAGGTCAAATACCTGGTGTAAAGAAATCAAGTTGGTAAACCCAAAAATTAAAAGAAGGAGGGATTAATAATGACAGATCCAATCGCAGATATGCTTACAAGAATACGTAATGCTAATCAAAATAGAAGTGCCTCTTGTGAAATCCCAGCATCTAATATGAAAGAAGAAATTGCTAAAATTCTAAAGAATGAAGGATTTATAGAGGATTATAAAATTGAAGGCGAAACTGCTAATAAAATGATAACATTAACATTAAAATATAAAAATAAAGAAAGAGTTATTACTGGACTTAAGAGAATTTCTAAACCTGGTCTAAGAGTATATGCTGGTGCTGATGAGCTTCCTACTGTACTTAATGGTCTTGGTATAGCAATTATCTCTACATCTAAAGGAATTATGACTGATAAAGAGGCTAGAAAGAATTCCTTAGGTGGAGAAGTAATAGCTTATGTATGGTAAGGTGAAATAATGAGCCGTATTGGTAAAAGAGTTTTATCTATACCTGAGAATGTTAATGTTAATGTTGAAAATAATGTTGTTACTGTAAAAGGACCTAAGGGAGAACTTACTTTAGATCTAGTAAAGAACATTAGTGCTAAAGTAGTTGATAATACTGTAGTAGTTGAACCACTTAAAGATGATAAATTTACTCATGCTATGCATGGTACTACTAATGCTAACATTAAAAATATGATTGAAGGCGTTAGTAATGGTTATAAGAAAGGATTAGAAATAGTTGGTGTTGGTTATAAGTTTAATGCAAGTGGCAATAAGCTTACTATATCAGCAGGATATTCTCATCCAGTAGTTATAGATGTACCTAATGGTTTATCTGTAGCTCAAATAAGTAATACTGAAATCGAAATATCAGGAATCGATAAAGTAAAAGTTGGTGAATTTGCCGCTAATATAAGAAAAGTAAGAAGTCCAGAACCATATAAAGGTAAAGGTATTAAATACAAAGGTGAACAAATTCGTCGTAAAGAAGGAAAGAAAGCTTCTAAATAATAAATAGGAGGAGACTTAAGTATGATTAAGAAAGTTTCAAGAAATGAAATGAGAAAAGTTAGACACACAAGAATCAGAGAAAATTTGTCTGGTACTAGTGAAAGACCTAGACTTTGTGTGTTCAGATCTAATGCAAATATTGAAGCTCAAATCATTGACGATGTTAATGGTGTTACTTTAGTTAGTGCATCATCATTAGAAAAAGAATTAAATCTTAAAAATGGTGGTAATGTAGAAGCTGCTAAAGTAATTGGAGCTGAAGTTGCAAAAAGAGCTAAGAAAGCAAAAATAAATGCCGTTGTATTTGATAGAGGAGGATATCTTTATCATGGACGTGTTCAAGCTTTAGCAGAAGCTGCACGTGAAAATGGCTTAGAATTCTAGATCATTAGGAGGAATAGTAAATGAACGAAGAAAATAAAAAGACTGAAGTTACTGAAAATAAAAAAGAAGTAAGTAAAACTGAAGTAAATAAAACTCGTAAGTTTGATAAGAAAAGACCTAGAAACAATAATAGACCTTCTAAACCTAAATCTGACTTAGAGGATAAGGTTATTGAAATAAGAAGAGTAACTAAAGTTGTTAAAGGTGGTAGACAATTTAGATTTGCTGCTACTGTAGTAGTAGGAAATAAAAAAGGACTAGTAGGTCTTGGTACTGGTAAAGCTCATGAAATGCCAGATGCAGTTAAGAAAGCTACACAAGCTGCTAGTAAGAATTTAATTAAAGTTGACCTTGTTGATAATAGAACTATATCTCATGATATTATAGTAAAAGAAGGAGCATGTAAGGTAATGCTTAAACCTGCTAAAGAAGGTACTGGAGTTAAAGCTGGTGGACCAGTTAGAGATGTACTTGAACTTGCTGGTGTTAAAGATGTATTATCTAAGAGTCAAGGATCTAGTACTAAGATTAATGCTGCTAGAGCTACTCTAAATGCTTTAAAAGGACAAAAATCTCTTGCTCACGTTGCTTACTTAAGAGATAAGAATGTGGAGGAAATAAGATAATGAAATTACATGAATTAAAAGCAGTAGAAGGTTCTACTAAAGCTAGAAAAAGAATTGGTCATGGACCTGGTTCTGGTACTGGTAAAACTTCAGGTAAAGGTGAAAAAGGACAAAACGCTAGAAGTGGCGGTGGAGTAAGACCTGGATTTGAAGGTGGACAATTACCATTATTCAGAAGATTATCAAAAAGAGGATTCAACAATTATGAGTTTAGAACAGTATATAGTACTGTAAATGTATCAGATTTAAATAGATTTGAAGATGGTACAGTAGTAGATCTTGCTTTACTTAAAGAAGTAGGATTAATTAAGAAAGAATTAGATGGAGTTAAAGTTTTAGGAAATGGTGATTTAACTAAGAAATTAACTGTTAAAGCAAATAATTTCTCTAAGACTGCTAAAGAGAAGATAGAAAATATTGGTGGAAAAACTGAGGTGATTTAGATGTTTAAGAATCTAAAATTAATCTTTAGTCCTAAAAATAAAGATATTAGGAAAAGAATTGGTTTTACCTTATTTGGACTACTAATATTCGCTGTCGGAACAACAATTCCTGTTCCAGGTACTGAGGGTGCAATATCTAATTTAGGATTATGGGAATTAATTAATGCTATTGGTGGAGGAGCACTTAAGAATTTTTCAATATTTGCTCTAGGTGTTATGCCTTATATTTCCGCTAGTATCATTACTGGAATATTACAAATGGATATTATTCCTTACTTCACTGAACTTAAAGATAGTGGTGAACAAGGAAGACAAAAGATAAATCAAATTAATAGATACATTGGTATTGTACTTGCCTTTTTACAAGGATTTGCTATGGCATTTACCTTTGTAAAAGGTGCTGGTACAGTAGAATACTTAAAGATAGCCTTAATACTAACTGGTGGTACAGCATTCCTATTATGGCTTGGTGACCAAATAACTCAAAAGGGTATGGGTAATGGTATATCATTAATTATTATGGCTGGTATTATATCTACAGTACCAAAGATGTTTATTGATACATTTAAGACATTAATATTAAATCATACTGGCTCATTAGCTATGGGAATAGTGGGATTTATAATATTTGCGCTTGTATATCTATTAATAGTAGTAGGAGTTATATTTGAGGAATCTTCGGAAAGAAGAATACCAATACAATATTCTAATAGAACAACTTCTGCTTATGGTCAAAAACAAAGTTATATTCCATTTAAATTAAATTCTGCTGGTGTAATGCCTGTAATCTTTGCATCAGTAATATTATCAATACCTACTTTTATTGGCGGTATCTTAGGTAGTGATTCTGGATTTACTAAGTTTGTAACTAATTATATAAATTACACTACTCCAACAGGATTTGTACTTTATATAATATTAATATTTGTATTTGGTTATTTCTATACTAATATGCAAATTAATCCAAAAGAACTTGCTAAGAACTTAAATAAGAGTGGTGGATACATTCCTGGTATTAGACCTGGAGTAGAAACTGAGAAGTATATTAAGAAAATACTTTATAGAATTACTTTCTTAGGTTCAACATTTATTGCTGTAATAGCAGGGCTTCCAATAGTATTCAGTAGTTTTATATCTACTGGACTTCCAGCATCAGTTAGTATTGGTGGTACTGGAGTACTTATCGTTGTAGGAGTTGCTATTGAAACTTGTAAACAATTAGAAAGTAGTTTGATTAATAGAAATTATAAAGGTGCTAGATAATGAAGAATATTATATTTATTGCCCCACCAGCTGCTGGTAAAGGAACAGTATCTGCAAGAATCTGTGACAAATATAATATTCCTCATATATCAACTGGCGATCTTTTAAGAGATGAAATAAAGAATTCAACTAAGCTTGGTCTTGAAATAAAAGATGCTATGGCTAGAGGAGAATTTGTTTCAGATGAAGTAATAACTAAATTATTAAAAAAGAGATTATCAAGTAAAGATTGTAAAAAAGGATATATTTTAGATGGCTATCCTAGAAATGTTAATCAAGCAATTGTCTATGATAAATTGCTTGAGGAATTAAACTTTGACTTAGGAAAGGTAATACTTTTAGATATAGATAAAGATGTTGCTATGCAAAGAGCATTATCTAGATTAGTATGTTCTAAGTGTGGGTTATCTTATAACTTAGCTAATAAGGAATTATCTCCTGTCAAAGAAGGAATATGTGATAGCTGTGGTAGTCTTTTGAAATCTAGAAGTGATGATAATGAGGAAACATTTATAAATAGATTTAATACTTATATGAATGAAACTTTCCCTCTAGTGAACTATTATGAGAAGAAGAATAATTTAGTTAAAATTAATGTTACTGATAAAAGTTCAGATGAAGTTTTTGAAGAAGTAGAGAAGGTAATTAAATGATAACTATTAAAAGTGATTATGAATTATCCTTAATGAGAGTGGCAGGAAGAATAGTTTATGATACTCATCAGTATTTAAAACCTTATATTAAACCTGGTATTACTACTGGTGAGTTAGATAGACTAGCTCATGACTATATTATAAGTAGAGATGCTACTCCATCATGTTTAGGATATGAAGGTTATCCTGCGAGTATATGTATTTCAGTTAATGAAGAAGTAGTACATGGTATACCAGGGAAAAGAAAACTTAAAAATGGTGATATTGTAACTTTAGATATATGTGCCTGCTACAAAGGATATCACGGTGATTCTGCTTGGAGTTATAGAGTAGGAACTGTATCAAAAGAGAAAGAATATTTACTTACTCATACTGAAAAGGCTTTATATGAAGGATTAAGTAAAGTAAAAGATGGAGTTCATCTTGGAGATGTATCTAATGCTATTGAAGAATATGCTAAAAAACATAAACTAGGAGTTGTTAAAGAACTAGTAGGTCATGGTATTGGATCACATTTACACGAGGATCCAGAAGTACCTAACTATGGAAAAGCAGGTACTGGAATAATTTTAAAAAAAGGAATGACTATTGCCGTAGAACCTATGCTTAATTTAGGTACTGCTAAAGTATATTTACTAGATGATGATTGGACAATAGTTACAGGTGATAATAAACCATCAGCTCATTTTGAACATACAATTATTGTTACTGACGATGGTTATGAAATACTAACAGGAGATGATAAATGTGAGTAGAGAAGAGTTAATCGAAGTAGAAGGAAAAGTACTTGATAATTTACCACAAGGAAAATTCAAAGTTGAACTTGATGGAGGCCACATAGTAGTTGCCCATGTTTCTGGTAAAATGCGTATGAACAACATACGTATCTTACCAGGTGATACTGTGGTTTTAGCTATGTCACCATACGATCTAACACAAGGGCGTATTGTATATAATAAGAAATAGGAGGGATGAATAATGAAAGTAAGAGCATCCGTAAAAAAAATATGCGACAAATGTAAAATTATTAAAAGAAAAGGCAAAGTAATGGTTATTTGTGAAAATCCAAAACACAAACAAAAACAAGGTTAATAGGGAGGAAATAATAATATGGCAAGAATTAAAGGTGTAGATATACCTAACGATAAAAGAATTGAGATATCTCTTACATACATTTATGGTATTGGAAGACAATTATCTAAGACAATTCTTAATGATGCTAAAGTTGACTTAAATAAAAAGGCTAAGGATTTAACTGATGATGAACTTTCTAGAATTAGAAAAGAAGTAGATAAATACTTAACTGAAGGTGATTTAAGAAGAGAAGTTAATTTAAATATTAAAACTAAGATGGAAATTAATTCTTATCAAGGTACAAGACATAAAAAGAATTTACCAGTAAGAGGACAAAGAACTAGTAGAAATGCTAGAACTCGTAAGGGTAAAGGAAAAGTTGTTGCTAATAAGAAAAAATAATTAGGAGGAAAATATGGGAAAATATAATTCAAGAAAAAGAAAAACTAAAAAGAATATTCCTGCTGGTGTAGCTCATATTCATTCAACATTCAACAACACAATCGTAACTATTACTGACTTAGAAGGAAATGTTGTAAGCTGGGCTTCTTCTGGAAAACAAG
>SAMEA104315429__coassemble_376_pt1 | contig 41587 bp, 40 predicted proteins | sample SAMEA104315429__metabat2_high_PE_036 | metagenome-assembled genome bin SAMEA104315429 (sample SAMEA104315429) | gut metagenome | biome: Monkey gut; feature: monkey-associated habitat; material: faeces | place: China | collected 2013 | reverse complement strand
TTTATTAAATAAAATTAGTGGATATTTTTTGACACCCACTAAATATTATAGAACCGAAAACTAAAGGTCTTTTTTCTTATCTTTTTTAATACTCAAAAACAAGTTTTAGTCATTTGCAATATATTTTAGAAGCTGCTAGTGTGATTTATGGAGGCGCAGAAATGAATTATTATAAAGAAATAAAAAATGAACTAATAAACAATGAAGTATACAAAAGGGTAAAAGATTATTCAAAAAATAAAAATGAACTAAGTACTTATTATAATGTAGGTAAGTTATTAATTGAAGCTCAAGGAGGTGAAGGTAGGGCTAAGTATGGTGATGGTTTAATAAAAGAGTATTCAGAAAGATTAATAAAAGAATTAGGAAAAGGATATTCCTCTAGAAGTTTAAAAAACATGAGGAAGTTTTATTTGATATATCAAAAAGGGCAGGCATTGCCTGCCCAATTGACATGGAGTCATTATTGCGAACTTTTATCATTAAAAGATATAAATGAAATCAATTATTATGTAGATACTTCTTTAAAGCAAAATCTATCTTATAGAAAATTAAAAGAAAAGATAAAATCTAAAGAGTATCAGAGATTAGATAATAATACTAAATTAAAACTAATTAATAATGAAGAAACAGTAGTAAGTGATTTTATAAAAAATCCAATAGTTATAAAGAATAAATACAACATAGATAAAGAAGAAGTTACTGAAAAAATATTAAAAAAATTAATACTCGAAGATTTAGATAATTTTCTAAAAGAATTAGGCACAGGTTTCTCATACATAAAAAATGAATACAAAATTAAAATAGGCAATACCTATAATTATATAGATTTATTGCTATTTAATTATATTTATAATTGTTTTATAGTAATAGAATTAAAAGTAACCGAACTAAAGAAAGAACATATCGGCCAAATACAAATATATATGAATTATGTAGATAAAAATATTAAAACTATAAATCAAGATAAAACTATTGGAGTAATAATTTGTAAGAAAGATAATGGTTACTACATAGAGTATTCTAGTGATAACAGAATATTTTCTAAAAATTACATATTGTCTTAGGAGGTCTAAATGAATTATTATAAAGAAATAAAAAATGAACTAATAAACAATGAAGTATACAAAATGGTAAAAGATTATTCAAAAAACAAAAATGAGCTAAATGCCTATTATAATGTAGGTAAGTTATTAATCGAGGCACAAGGCGGTGAAGATAGGGCTAAGTATGGTGATGGTTTAATAAAAAAATACTCAAAGAAATTAAATGATGAGTTAGGAAGAAAATATAATATAACTACATTAAAAAGAATGAGACAATTTTATTTAATTGTTGAAAAAGGTGCGACACTGTCGCACCAATTGATGTGGAGTCATTACTGTGAACTTTTGGCTTTTGATAATGTTGATGAAATTAACTATTACATAAAGCAAACCGGAGATTATAATTTAAGTGTTAGAGAGTTAAGAGAAAAAATAAAATCTAAAGAATACCAAAGATTAGATGATAAAACTAAATTAAAACTAATTAATAAGGAAGAAACAGTAGTAAGTGATTTTATAAAAAATCCTATAGTTATAAGAAATAAATACAACATAGATAAAGAAGAAATAACTGAAAAAATATTAAAAAAATTAATACTTGAAGATTTAGATAATTTTCTAAAAGAATTAGGCACAGCTTTCTCATACATAGAAAATGAATACAAAATTAAAATAGGTAATACCTTTAATTATATAGATCTACTTTTATACAATATCAAGTTTAATTGTTATGTAGTAATAGAATTAAAAGTAACCGAACTAAAGAAAGAACATATTGGTCAAATACAAATATATATGAACTATGTAGATAAAAATATTAAAACCATAAATCAAAATAAAACTATTGGAGTAATAATTTGTAAGAAAGATAATGGTTATTACATAGAGTATTCTAGTGATAACAGAATATTTTCTAAAAATTACATATTGTCTTAGAAAAAACATTACGAAGAATAAGACAGTTTTATTTAGTATTCAATAATAAGATTTGGTCGCCACTGGCGACCAAAAATGAGAGGATTTTATTCGCTGTCAGAAAAAGGTCCTACATTGTCGGACCAATTGACACTATTGCGAAGTTTAACATATTTTGGTATGGAATTAAGTTATTAATATGAGCTGTTGTTAAAAAAATAACTAATGCTAATTTTATTTGTTATAAGAAAAATTGCGCCACTGGTGCACTAATTACAATTACTAAACTAATACTAAATATATACTTTTCTCTTATATATAATAGATATGGCTGATATATTGTTGTTAGACTATAGGCTAACAACAACACTCTATAGGCCTTAGACTATAGAGTGATTATACAATATTATCTAAATATAACTTATATACTTTATTAAAATCAATAATATCAAAAATATTCTCTAAATATTTCTTTCTTAAATAAGTATACTTCAAATAATAAGAATGTTCCCATACATCGATAGTCATAATAGGAGTAAAACCATAATAATAAGGAGTATCTTGATTAGAAGTATTAATAATTCTAAGCTTATTATTCTTATCCATTACTAAAAAAGTATATCCACTACCTTTAACTTCCATAGCCATATCAATAAATTCCTCTCTAAATAAAGAGAAAGAACCAAAATATTTATTAATTATATTAAGAAGTTCTATAGGTATATCTTTCTTTTTATTGGTCAAATTATAAAAATATAGGCTATGATTTAAATATCCTCCTAGATTAAATAAAATCTCATCTCTATTCTCCATAGGCAGTATATCAATGTGCTTAGCTAGGTATTCAGGAGAATCTTTATAATCATAATTAATATCATTTAAATATTTATTTAACTTATCTGTATAATTTCTATAATGAGCATTATAATGAAGATCTAGTGTTCTATCATCAATATAAGATTCTAAACTCTTATAATCTAAAGTAATTCTTTTATATTCCATATATCATTCACCAATACATTATATTATTACTTCCCATAATTTACCACATTTATTTGATAATTTAACCAAATAAAATTAATATAATTAAATCAAGAAAAGAGGTGATAGATGATTAGATAAGAAAAAATATTAATTTTGTGTTATACTATATTTAGGAAGTGATATATATGAAAACAATAGCACTAGTAGAGGATGAAAAAGATTTAAATAATCTAATAAGAACATATCTAGAAAAAGAAGGCTATAATGTAGTATCCTATTATAATGGAGATAGTACTATAAATAATATAAATAAAGATGTAGATTTATGGATATTAGATATAATGCTTGGAGATACCATCAGTGGATATGACATTATAAAGAAAATCCGTGAAGAGAATCCTGATGTACCAGTAATATTTACATCCGCGAGAGATAAAGATCTAGATAAAATAATAGGTTTAGAATTAGGAAGTGATGATTATATCGCTAAACCATATTCTCCTAAAGAACTAGTACTTAGAGTAAATAATATCATAAGAAGAGTTTACTCCAAAGAAAAACAAAAACTTACCTATAAAGATTATACTATAGACTTAGAAAAAAGAATGGTACTTCACAAAAGTGAAAGTATAAATCTAACTACTTTAGAGTTTGATTTACTCTATATGTTTGTTACCAATATAAATAAGTCCTTCTCAAGGGATGATATTTTAAACAACATTTGGGGAGAAAACTATTTTGGTACTGATAGAGTAGTAGATGATCTAGTAAGAAGACTTAGAAAGAAAATGTCAGAGTTAGATATAAATACAATCTATGGCTATGGGTATAGATTATTATGAGAAAACCTAATCTAACTGAACAATTACTATTTATTTGTATAGTAATAGTGATAATAATAATAATATCACTAGGAATAATATTACCTAGAAACTTATTACCAATATATGAAGATAATTTATATAACTATCTTGGTGAATCTTTAAATATATTGGATAGTCCTGAGAATAGTAAAATAAATAGTGAGGTAGCTTATATATATGTTAATAATGAAAATATATATATATCAAATAACTTAAATAAAGTAATAGGATTAGATTCTCCTAAAGAAATTCTAAGTAAAATAAATAAAGAAGAAGGAAAATTTCTCTATAACAAGAAAGTATATTATTATAGTACTATTACGTCAAATAATACTAAGAAAATAGCACTTACTGGTAGTAGTTATATAAATGATATGCGTATATCAATATTTAAGATAATCCTTCTTGTAGTAGGTATAACCTTTATAATAGTATCAATGGTAATCCTAATATGGTCTAATAACTTAGTTAATAGAATAAAAAAATTAAAAGAAAAAATAGATAACTTGAATAATGATAACTATAATCATAAGATAAAATATGATTATGAAGATGAAATATCTACTCTTGAGGTAGCTTTGGAGAAAATGCGTGTATATTTGAAAGAAGAAGAAGAATATAAAAATCAAATGTACCAGAACATTTCCCATGATTTTAAGACTCCTATCACAGTAATGAAATCCTATATCGAAGCATTCGAAGATGGTGTAATAACAGATAAAGAAGCCGTAAAAGTATCTAAAGAGCAATTATCTAAATTAGAAGGTAAAGTTCACTCCTTATTGTACCTTAATAAATTAAACTATTTTAAAGACAAAAAAGATATTATAAAAGAAAGGTGTGATGTCAGTAAAGTAGTCTTTGATTCAGTTGATAAATTCTCTTTAGTAAGAAATGATGTTAAATTCACTTTAGATATTGATGAAAAAAATACTATCTTTAAAGGTAGTAGTGAGATGTGGGAAGCAATTATAGATAATATATTAAATAACTTTATTAGATATGCTAATAAAGAAATAAAGATAACTATAAAAAATAATAAGATAATTCTATTTAATGATGGACCAAATATTGATAAAGATGTATTAAATAATATCTTTTCTCCTTTTGAAAAGGGGGTTAATGGTGTGTTTGGTTTGGGATTATCTATTGTAAAGAAAACACTTACATTCTTAAATTATGACATTAACATTCAAAATACTAAAAATGGTGTTAAGTTTATAATAAGTTAAGAACTCTTATTTTAGGGTTCTTTTCTTTATGTACTCTATTAAGCCTTATTCTAAGTCTTAATAGTGTTTATTTGAGCCAAAGTATTGCCCTAAAATAAATATATCAGCCATATCTATCATATAGAAGAGGGGGTATATACTAGGAATTTGACAAATAAAAATATTTATTGTATTTTATAGATGGGTGATTATTTTATGCTAGAAATAACAATTAGTGATAGTGATAAAAAAGTACTTGAGGATACTAATATTTTTAGTAATAATAATATTATGTCTTTTTGTCTTTTATTATGTTTTGGAGGTATTAAAGATATAGAAAAACAAAAAGAAAGAAAAATAGGATGGATAAAAATAAATGTATATGATAAATTAACTGAATTAAAAGAAATGATAACCAAATATAGTAGTGTTAGAATATGGTACAGTAGTAAAGATAATGAAGATGTTTGTAATGTACTATATTTAATAAATTATTTAAGCAGTTACAATATTAGTATTTACTTATGTGATATATATAGAAGTGATAAATATTATTTAAGTAGTTATAATAAAGAAGAAATAGAAGAATTAACTAAGAAAAGTATTAGATTAAATGATAAAGATATTAATTGTTGTAAAGAAATATGGAGTACTTTAGTAAAAGAAAACAAAGATATAAGAGTAGTTGAAAGTAATATAAAATCATATTCATATAATTATCTAGATAAAAAGATAATAGATATATTAAAACAAAATAAAGAGATAAGGTATTGGAGTCTAGTAGGAGAATGTCTAAGTAAGAGATTAGCAGGCTTTGCTATGGATGCATGTTTTCAAGAAAGAATAGATAGTCTTATTAATAGAAATATAATTAAAACAGTCAGAAAAGTAAAAGAAAAAAATGCTTTTGGTGAAGCAGTAGAAGTAGTTTATCTAAGTGGTAATTAAAAAAAGAAGATTACTCTTCTTCGATAGCTCCTGTTGGACAAGATTCTAAAGCAGTAGTAGCTTCTTCTTCGTGTTCTTCCGCTACTGGGGTTTCAATAACCTTAGCTAAATTATCATCATCAAAATCAAATACATTCTCACATAGACTAACACATTGTCCACATCCAATACATTTATCTTTATTAATTTTTAATTCCATAATCATACCTTCTTTCTATTTAATTATATCAAAATCAAATAAAAAATCAACATAAAATCTTTTATTTATTAAAAAAATATGTTATTATATTAATAGTAGAGGTAGAGCAATATGGAAAGTAGAATGGAAAAATATTATAAAGAAGATTTAAGTGAATTTAATAGAACTAAGAGAAATGAAAAACTTTATAGAGATATTTCCTCTGAAATATCTGAACTAGATAATTTACCAATACCTGATAATTCCAATGAAATAGATATAAATGGTTTAAGAGAAATAGTTTCCAGTAGAGATGGGTATCGAAAAGCTAAAGACTTAGGTAGAACAGTTACCATTCCAAGAAGAGAAATAACTAGTGAAGTACCAAAAGAGAGTAGTAGAGTATATGATATTAATGTTTTACTTGAAAATGCTAAAAATGAAATAAATAAAAGTGCTGAAGTAAATAATGAAGAAACTAAAATTAATACTAATTTTTTAACCAATCTTGAAGACGCTAATATATCAAATATACCTGAAGCAGATGATGCTATGGAACTTTCAGAAGAAGTACCTAGTACAGATAAAAAAGAGAGTAATACTAATTCTCTTCCTTTAGATATATTAGTAGATTTAAAAGGTGATGATAATACTGTAGTAACTGATCCTATTGTTAAAGAAGAAGTTACTATGATAAAAAAAATTAAAGAGGGTGAAACTTTTTATAGTGGATCATTTAATTTTAGTAAAAAGGATTTTGATGAAGATGATGATGAAAAATTATTTGATGATAAATCTCATAATGGTATAAAAATATTTTTCTTGATATTTGGTTTTCTTGTTTTGGCTGCTGCTTTGTATTTTATTGTAACTAGATATGTATTATGATTATTTTGGAAATAAACAAAATAGTCTTTTATTTTAATTTATAATTTGATATAATTATGTTGTGTCCTCGTAGCTCAGTAGGATAGAGCAATTGCCTCCTAAGCAATAGGCCGACAGTTCGATTCTGTCCGAGGACGCCATTATTTTAATTATAATAATTTAAATTATATAAATAATGAAGGAGGCTATTATTAATGAATAATAATTTAAAATTAGTTGTTTTTTCTAATGCTGAAATGCTTGGAAAAAAAGTAGATGAAGCTCTTAGAGCTTTGAACAATAGTAATGATACTTATATTGTACCTATTACTAGTGATAGATTTTCTAATGGTGAAGGAAAGGTTAAGATAAATGAAACTGTAAGAGATAAAGACTTATATATATTGTCTGATGTTGGTAACTATAGTATCAGTTATGATTTTCATAATATGAAACATTATATGTCTCCTGATGAACATTTTCAGGATATTAAAAGATTAATTAGTGCTACTAGTGGTCATGCAGCTAAAATAAATGTTATAATGCCTATGCTTTATCAGTCTAGACAACATAAGAGAAAAGGTAGAGAAAGTTTAGATTGTGCTTTGGCTTTGCAAGAACTTGAGAGAATTGGCGTAACTAATATTATTACTTTTGATGCTCATGATCCAAATGTTGTTAATGCTGTTCCTAATTTATCTTTTGATAATTTTTATCCTACAAACATAATAATTGATGCTTTAGAAAAAAATGAAAATATTAATAGTAATATAATTGTCGTTAGTCCAGATATGGGAGCAATGGAAAGAGCAAGATATTTTGCGGGAATGCTCGGATGTGATGTTGGATTATTCTATAAAAGAAGAGATTTGACAAAAGTAGTAAATGGAAAAAATCCAATAGTTGAACATGTTTATTTGGGCTCTGATGTTAAGAATAAAAATATTTTGATAGTTGACGATATGATTTCTTCTGGTACCTCTATGATTGAGACTGCTAAAAGTTTAAAGAAGAAGGGGGCTAAAAAAATTTATTTGGCTGCTACATTTGCGTTATTTACTGAAGGAATAGATATGTTTGATGAGGCGTATAATAATAAAGAATTTGATAAGTTATATGTTACAAATTTATCTTATGTTTCTGATGATATTAAGAATAAAGAATGGTATAATGAAACAGACTGTTCAGGACTTATTGCTGAGGTAATTAATAAATTAAATAAAAAAGAATCTATAGCTGAAATATATGAACAAGGTAGAAATAGATTGAATTAAGAGAAAAATTAAAAGAAGAATTTTTGGTTCTTCTTTTAATTTGCATATAATTAATTAATTTAATTTAAAACTATATATGTTGTAGTTAAATGGTTTTTCTGAATCGTATATAAATGTATGATCAGTTGAAAATAAATTATAGGCAAATAATTTATTGTCTTGTACATAGAAAAAGGTATTTTCATTTAGCCCCTCTTTATAGCAGTCAAAGTTACATGTTTCACTGCTGATATATTCTTTTTCTATTTCATAATTATAATATTCTTTGATTTGAGATAATATTTTATTTTCGATTTGTTTGTCAGTTAAATTATATATATTTTTTAGTTCGTTATCAGTCAGTGTATTTTTGTTATCAATACTGAAATTGTAAAAATATGTTTCGGCTGCTACATCATTATCTCCATAGAAATTTTTTTCAATAATTAGTGATATAATGTCTCCACTTACATAATATCTATAATCTAAGTAGCAGTCTTCTTGAATATCCACTGTATAGTATAATGTTTTAATATCATTGTTTATTTTTGTAATATTGTCTCCAATTAAATTAACATAGGGCATAGATGAATCGTTATTTTTTAGTGCTGTTTCGCTATTTTCAAATATATAATCGTATTTTGGAAAAATTTTATTTTTATTGTTAATTTTTGAATTTATGTTTGTAAAAGTAATTATGATAATTGCTAATCCTAAAATACTTATTAGTATAATGCTCTCTTTTTTCTTTTCTTTTATAATTTGAAGCATTTGATTTATTATTTCTTTCATTATTTTGTCACATCCTTATTCTTTTTGTTATTATTAGAGTTCTTTTTCTGTGATGATTTGGTAGATGTGCATCCTTTATTATCTCCGACGACAACCTTTAAAGGCTGAATATGCCATGGTTCTCCAGAAACACCAAATACTAAATGATATCTACTTGCATTATTTTTTGCCCAATTGCTTGCTGCTGTATTACCGCTGACTCCTCCTAAATCTGCGGCAATTCCGTAACCATGATATGATATTCCTGGTTTTGCTGCTGTATTGCCACTATTACAAGATCCTGCACCTGTACAAGTAGGTAAATTAGCATATTTTCCAATGCGATATTTTTGTGGTACACTATATGGTGCTCCAGTACCTGTGTAGCAACAATAATAATAGGCTTGGACTTCATATGGCCTCCAGCTTCCCATTAGTGTTGTTGATGCGGTTATAGTGAAACCGGCTTTCTTGGCATCGTTTAAGAATTGTTGAAGTAATTCATAAAAATATTTATTGTAATTATTAGGTCCTGATCCTTGAGTACCATCGGTTCCTGCTGGTATGCTAGAAAATTTTGGTACATAAAATGTGCCATTTTCAAAATATACTACTCCGTCACATCCTTTTTTGTTTATTTTTATAAAGTCTACATTAGGAGTACTACTATTACCATTATTATTACTATTACTGTTACTATTACTGTTACTATTACTATTACTATTATTGTTACTATTACTATTATTGTTACTATTACTGTTGTTATTTAAATTGTTTTTTAATTCTTGATAATATTCTTCTTCTTCTTTTTCTTCTCTTTGTTCAACAACTCCAACTTGTGCTTGAGTGATGTTTAAACATGATGTGTATTCTACACCTATATCGCCTAGAATAGACATCACAACTGATACTATCCAAGGAACAGCAAAAATTAGGATCGCATATTTTAATCTTTTTATGGCCATTTGTGCTGATTTTGTCATTTTATCGTCATCTGATGAAATGACAGCTTTTGATAAATCTATCATCATTAAGATAATTAAACATATTGGTATAGCAATATATAGGATGTTTAAAAATTCTCTTAAAAATAGTATTATCTTTAAAAACCATGAAGGGCCACAGCTAGGAAATTTATTTATTTCTAATATTAACATTTTAACTAATCACCATGATAATTATATCATTTTGATATATTTTAGTCAATTATTTGTAATTAGCAATATAATATATTATGTATGGAAAAGTTAATAGTGTTTTGAATTAATATATTATTCTTTTAACCTTTGAAACCATGCCTTTCGGTGGCTATGCTATTGACAAAATTATAAAAAAGTGGTAGTATATTAGGCAATTTCAAAGGGAGGTTTTTATAATGAAATTAAATAAGATTTTGATTAGTTTATTTGTATTTTTGTCTTGCTTGTTTTGCACTAGTGTAAAAGCTGATACTACGGCTCCTGCTAGTTTTACAGTAGGTGCAAGTCATAGTATTGAGACTGAAATGTATTTGTCTAAAAATTTTGCAGATGGGGTTTTTGTTCACAAACAAAAAACTACGACAGGAGATTTTATTTATTGTATTGATATGTATAAACATAATGTGACAAGTGGTAGTCAAGTTTATTATCTAAAAGGAGAATTAGATGCTAGATATGCATATATTTTAGAACATGGATATCCAAATTATTTATTTGGTAATGAAGAAAAGGATTATTTTACTACAGCACTTGCTATGTGGTATTTATCTAATCCAGAGGCTAATCTATTCAAAGATTTTAATCTTGAGGCAGGAACATATAGAGGTGAAAAGTCTGATATTGTTGTTAAAATGAATGAGTTAATTATTGGAGCTAATAATTATTCATATACTAAACCAACTATTAGTTTTGCAAATTCTAGCAATGAATTAACATTATCAAGTGATGGAAAGTATTATACTAGTGGTGAGTTGGAAATAAAAACCACTGGTAATATAAAGAATGAAAGTTATACATTAAGTTTGAGTAATGCTCCTACAGGTACTATAATTACTGATATTAATGGAAAAGAAAAAAATACTTTTGCTATTGGTGAAAAGTTTATTGTTAAAGTCCTTAAAGCAAATATTAATAGTACTTTGATATCTTTTGAACTTACTGCTTCAGCAGAAGGAACTGTTAGTAAAGCATATAAGTATGAGCCAGCAGATTCGTATTATCAAAGCGTAGCTGCTTTATACCCAGAAAATGAGAAGTTGAGTTCTACAATGAGTTTTAAACTAGAACTTAAAGATGAACCTGTACCAGTAACTATTAGTAAAAGAGATGTTACTACAGGTGAAGAATTACCCGGTGCTTATCTTGAACTAAGGGATGAAAATGGAAATTTTATATATGCTTGGGTATCTACAAATGAGCCGTTTATAATTACTGATGGATTAAAACCAGGTAAATATATATTAAGAGAAACAATTGCTCCGGATGGATATGAGTTATCTACTGAGACAGTTGAGTTTATAGTAAAAGAGGATGGAACAGTAGATGGTAATGTTATTATGTATAACAAACCAGAAACAGTTGAAGTTCCTAGTACTTCATCATTTAAAACTATTACAGCATCTTTAATAGGTATTATTGTTATTGGTCTTGGATCATTAATAATATATAAAAACTATAAAAAGAATGAAGAAAAATAATTTAAAATTTCAAGTAGCAGCGGGAGTAATACTAATAATATGTGGAATCCCGCTTTTACTTTCAAATTATATTAAAGAAAAAAGGGATGTTGTATTTAGTGAAATGAATTTAGCTTTATCTGAAATAAGTACTGGAGATATAAATAATGATGAAGTAAATGAACCAGTAGAAGAGGAAACTGCTGAAGAAGTAAGAGAAGATAATAATGAATATACTTATGAAGAATATTTAGGAATATTAGATATTCCAAAGATAAATTTTTATAAGGGCTTTTATAGTAAAACATCAAGTTTAAATAATGTTAAATTTAATTTACTTGTTTTAAAAGAGTCTGATTATCCTGATGTGGTAAATGGCAATTTAATAATTGCAGGACATTCTGGTAATTATAATAATAGTTATTTTAAAGACTTATATAAGTTAGGTATAGATGATACTATAACTGTTCATTATCAAGGAAAAGATTATATATATAAAATAACTAAAATATACAATGAAAAAAAGACTGGTACAGTAAGAATACTAAGAGATAGAAATAAAACTAGTTTAACATTAATTACTTGTACAAAAGATGATAACAATCATCAAACTATATATATAGCAGAATTAATATAACAAGAAAAGAAAGGGGTGATGGTATGAAGTACTTATCAATAATAGAAAAATTTAAAATATTATTTGATACTTTAATGTCATTTAAATTTATATTTATATTGATAATTTTAATGTTAATTTTAACAATTTTATTTATTTGTAAAAAAATGAGTAATAAAAAATATGTAATATTTATGAGTTTATCAATGGTTTTAACCTTTATAATTAGTATTGTAAAAAATCATAAGATATTATCTAATACATTTGATAACTTTACTACAATATTTTTTAATGGTATTTATTTTCCTTCAATATATATTTATATAAGTGTATTAATAGTAATATTATTGGCATTTATTACTAGTATATTAAACTCTAAAAAGAAAAAAATATATAAAATAATAAATAGTGTAACTTTTATTATAAATAATATTTTCTTTATTATAATATTAAATATAATAGCTAAAAATAATATTAATGTTTTTGAAATATCATCACTATATACTAACAAATCTTTAGTGGCTATATTGGAACTTAATATGGGATTATTTATACTTTGGATAACTACTTTAAGTATAATTTATATAACTAATATTATATGTGATAAAATAACATCTAAGAAAAATGTTACTGAAGAAACACTTGCTAAAGATGTAGAACCTGTTATTGAAAAGATCAATACTACTGAAGATTTATTACCAAAAGAAGAAACTTTATTTACTAAGGATGTTACTGATGTACCAATGATTAAAGAAGAAATGCTTACTAATACAAATACAGTAATTAATGATAAAGTAACGTTTAATGATATATTAAATGGTTTAGTACCAGTAACATATTATGATAGTAAAATAAATAATCAAAATTATAGTATATCTAATCCGCAAGAGATATACGAAAGCAATTATAATAATTTAAAGTTAGAATTGGAAAAAGATACTATAAAGAGAGTAGAACCAATTATATCAAATGTATCTAAGATTAATATAAATAATACAGAAAAAATTAAGACTGAACAAATAGAAAAGATGCCAGAAGTTAAAGTTAATATTATTAAAGAAAAGGATACTATTAATAAAAATGTTTTAAATATTAACTTGGATACTATTGAAGATAAAACAATAAAAATAAAAGAAGAAAATATGAAGAAAAATCTTATTAATAATACTATATCACTTAATGATTTAATAAAACAAGATGAAGATATAAAAGAAAAATCTGAAGTAGAAGCACTTGATACTGTTAGAGAAGAATCATATTCTTTAAATGATTATAAGAAGATGGTAGAAATGTTAAAGGAAATAAAGAATAGTTCTAATAAAAGTAATATTAGTGTAGATGATGCTGTAACTATGAGTTTAATTGGTAATTATAGTATTGATGATTGTGTTAAATTTAAAGAAATATTAGAAAGTAACTTGAATTAAGGTTATTTTCTTTTTTTTGAATGTAAAAAATGATTAGAAAACTTGCTCTTCTTTTTATTTTATTGTATAATTATTATGGAAATTAATAGAAAGAGTGATAGTTATGACAGCAAAATATGATGAAAGTTCAATTAAAATACTAGAAGGATTGGAGGCAGTAAGAAAAAGACCCGGTATGTATATAGGCTCTACTGATAAAAGAGGCCTACATCATCTAGTATGGGAGATAGTGGATAATTCTATTGATGAAGCTTTAAATGGATATGGTAATCATTTAAAAATAGTTTTACATAAAGATGGGGCAGTTAGTGTAACCGATAAAGGTAGAGGACTACCAGTTGGAATGCATTCTTCTGGAAGGTCAACACCGGAAGTAATATATACTGTACTTCATGCTGGTGGAAAATTTAGCGAGGGTGGTTATAAAGTATCTGGAGGATTACATGGAGTAGGCGGTTCAGTAGTTAATGCGTTGAGTTCAGTAATGGAAGTTGTTACTCGCCGTGATGGTGGAGAATATTATATAAAGTTTGAAAATGGTGGTAAAGTAGTAGTACCACTTAAAAAAGTTGGAACTACAAATAGAACTGGAACAACAGTTAAATTTAAACCAGATCCAAGTATTTTTCCTGTTACAACATTTAGTTTTTCTACTATATGTGAAAGAATGCAAGAGAGTGCTTTCTTAATAAGTGGACTTACTATTGAGGTTGTTGATGAAATAGAAGGCAGAAGTGAAAAATACCATTATGAAAATGGTTTAGAAGCTTTTTGTGAATATTTAAATGAAGGTAAAGAAGTATTACATAAACCATTATGCTTTGATAGCTCAAAAGATAAAATTAATGTATCAGTGGCTATGCAATATACTGATGGCTATTCAGAAAATATAGTGTCATTTGTTAATGATGTTAAAACTAGTGACGGCGGTAGTCATGAAGTTGGATTTAAAACTGCTATTACAAAGGTTCTTAATGATTATGCTAGAACAAATAATTATTTAAAAAAAGATAAAAGTTTTGATGGCTCTGATGTAAGAGAAGGATTAACAGCAGTTATATCGGTTCAAATACCTGAAGATATATTACAATTTGAGGGCCAAACTAAGTCAAAACTCGGTACTCCTGCGGCAAGAGCTGTCGTTGAAGCTATAGTTACGGAAAAATTGAAATTTTTTCTTGAAGAAAATAAAGTGGTGGCTACTAAAATAGTTGGTAAGGCTGTAAAAGGAAAGGAAGCTAGAGAGGCTGCTAGAAAAGCAAGAGAAGAAACTAGAAAAGGAAAAGATAGTAAAAAAACGGAAAGATTATTATCAGGAAAACTTACTCCTGCTCAGAGTAAAAAAGCTATGGAAAAGGAACTATTTATTGTTGAGGGGGATAGTGCAGGTGGTTCTGCTAAACAAGGAAGAGATAGAAAAACGCAAGCTATTCTTCCACTTCGTGGTAAAGTATTAAATACTGAAAAAACTAGAATGGAAGAAATAAATACTTTGATTTATACAATTGGTGCTGGCGTAGGTAGTGATTTTAATTCAAAAGATATAAATTATGGTAAAGTAATAATAATGACCGATGCTGATGATGATGGTGCACATATACAATGTTTGTTGCTTACATTCTTTTATAGATATATGAAACCACTTATTGAAGATGGACATTTATTTATAGCAATGCCACCTTTATATAAGGTTACTAGTGGAACTAAACATGTTTATGCTTGGTCTAATGAAGAATTAAGAGAAGAAACTAAAGGAAAAACAAATTATAAAGTTCAAAGATACAAAGGACTTGGTGAAATGAATGCTAATCAGTTATGGGAAACTACTATGGATCCTAAAGAGAGAAAATTGATTAAGGTAAATATTACTGATGCCGCTCTTGCTGAAAAGAGGGTATCTGTACTTATGGGTGATGCTGTAGAACCAAGAAAAAATTGGATTGAGGAAAATGTTGTATTTTCTCTTGAAGATGATTATAAAATAGCATAGGAGGTAACTATGAAAAAAAGATTATTTGGTGGTGCATTAGTTGTTAGTATTTTATTATTTGCATTCTTTGGTGGAAATGTAATATTTAAAATTATAATGACTATTATTTCTATGCTGGGTTTAAGAGAACTTATAGATATTAAATATAAAGATAGAAAAATATTGCCTGTGAAATTATTTGCTTATGTGTTACTGGGAATACTTATGTTGAATGGTTTGATATATAATTTGAATATTACTAGTATTATTTCTTTTGTTTTGCTAACTTTAGTACTACCTATAATATTTTATAATGATAAGAGTAAATATAATATTAATGATAGTATGTATTTTGTGGGTATTATATTACTACTTGGTATGGCGTTTGGTAATATTGTTTATATGCGAGAGATTAATGTATATAAATGTATTTATATATTTATAATAGCATTTATTACTGATACATATGCTTTTATAGGTGGAAATTTAATTGGTAAACATAAGTTTACTGATATATCACCTAAAAAAACTATAGAGGGATGTGTTACAGGTATAGTTGTAGGAACTTTTGTAGGAAGTATGTTTTATATATCATTAGTTGGTAGTATGTCTATATTAAAAATAATATTTATGTCATTAATACTTACTATATTGAGTGAAATTGGAGACTTAGTATTTAGTTCTATAAAGAGGTATTATGATAAAAAAGATTATTCAAATATAATACCAGGACATGGTGGTATATTGGATAGATTTGATAGTGTTATATTTGTATCATTGGGTATGGGTTTATTACTTAGTATTTTATAATAAAAAGGAGGATGAATTATGAGTTTATTAAGTTTGTTATATTTTGTGTTAATACTCGGAGCTATAGTATTAGTACATGAATTTGGACATTTTATATTTTCTAAATTATTTGGAGTGTATGTCTATGAATTTTCTATAGGAATGGGACCAAAAATATTTCATTTTAAAAAGAAAGGTGGAGAAACTGAGTATTGTATTAGGGCTATACCTATAGGTGGATTTGTATCACTTGCTGGTGAGGATGCTGATGACAACAGTAAAATTGATAATAAAAGAAAATTATATTCTAAACCAGTGTGGCAAAGATTAATTATTATGATTGCTGGTGCTACATTTAACTTTTTATTTGCCTTTGTTATATTATTTATTTCAGCTTTGATATATGGAAGTATTTCTACTAAGCCAATAGTAGCAAATGTTAGTGAAGGCTATCCTGCATATACTGCTGGTATTAAAGAAGGAGATACTATAATATCAATAAATAAACATAAGGTATCTAGTTGGAGTGAAGTGCAATTATATATTCAAGAGTCAAAAGGAAAAGAATTGAATATTATATTAAAGGATAAATCCGGAAATAAGAGAGAAATATCATTGATTCCAAATGAAGTTAAAGATGAGGAAGGAAATGTTAGTTATGTAGTTGGTATAGGTCTTGATAACGAAGTTAAGAGAGGATTTGGTGTTTCCTTAAAAAATGCAACAGAAACAACTATTAGTTTATATAAGCTTATGCTTACAACATTGAAAGAATTAATTACTGGAAAATTTTCTGTTAAAGATTTGTCTGGTCCTGTTGGAATATATTCTGTTGTTGATAGCCAATCAAAAAAGGGCTTGCAAAATATACTAAGTTTAGTAGCTTATTTATCTATGAACGTTGGAGTAATTAATTTAATACCATTTCCTGCATTTGATGGTGGTAGAGTACTATTCTTGATAATTGAAAAAATAAGAAGGAAACCAATAAAGGCACAAACAGAAGGTATGATAAATAGCATTGGTTTTATATTATTAATGCTTTTAATGGCTTTTGTAACGATAAGTGATGTAATAAAATTATTTTAGTTAAAAGGAGTATTACAATGAAAAAAAAGAATATTATTTTATTGGTTGTAACAATTGTTCTGTTTGTTTTACTTGGAACTACTATGGCATATTTTGGTTGGAGTAGTTCTGAAGAAAATAAAGATCAAATAGTGGATGTGACGATTTCTGGTGGTAGTGGTTCGTGTGATATGTTTGAAGATAATAATAAATTATTATATCCAACATCTGCAAGGGAAAAGGGTAGAATTATTAAAGTAAAAGTTAAACAAAAGATGGCCCAAAATGCATTTGTTTCTTGGAATTTAGTTATTAATAGTATTAATAGGGATTCTTTGACTACGTCAGGTCTTAAACATAAAACTTTTAAATATGAATTAATTAATGATACAACAGGGTTTTCTTATGGAACTGGTAGTTTTGAAAATGTAACTAATAATAGTACTATAACATTATCAACTAATAAAGAAACATTGATTTATAATAAAGAATATATATTTATATTGTATTTATGGATAGATGGTACTATTGGTACTAATCCATCTGATATGATGAACGAACCATATAATTTTGATTTGAATTGTAATATTACCGGTACTGATAAGAAGGTTGTTTCTGAATTACCTAAAAATATAATGTATCGTATTAAATATTTATATAATATGAATGATAAGACTACTGTAAAAAATAATAATATTGAATATAGTTTAACTGATTCGACAATTGGACTTATGAATGATAGACTAGGAGGAACAACAACTAGTTTAGATGGTGGAAATATTAGATATTATGGTGCTGCTCCTAATAATTATATATATTTTAATTGTGAAACGTACCCAGATAATAATTGTGAACTATGGAGAATAATTGGTTTATTTGATGGTAAAATTAAAATAATAAGAAATGAGTCTATAGGAAAATTTTCTTGGGATAATAAAGATCTTACAACAGGAGCAGAGACTTCTTTTGGTAAAAATGATTGGACTACCGCAAGACTGATGAAACTCTTAAATCCGAAAGATTATTATACAACAGATATCAATGATAATGGTTTAGGACAGAGCTTGTATTATAATAGTGAAGCAGGAAAATGTTTTAATGGACAAAACAATGCTACGGTTGATTGTGATTTTTCAAGTACAGGAATTAAAAATGATACTACTAGAAATATGATTTCAGAAGTAATATGGAATCTTGGCGCTTGGAAAAAATCTATATACTCTGATCTGATATATAAATTTGAAAGGGGAACAGTGGTATATACTGGAAGACCTACAACATGGACAGGAAAAATAGGCTTAATGTACATATCTGATTATGGCTATGCTACTGATTTTAGTAAGTGTAATCAATCTTTACTTAATTATGATAATGAAAATTGTAAAAATAATGATTGGTTATTTAGTCCTTCGGCCGACTTTTTAACTACACCTAGTGATTTTTCTTATTATAGTGCGGCCATTAATCCCAAAGGGTATGTTGCTGGTAATGCTTGCATTAATATAAGTAACGCTTCTTATGGTATTTCTAATAAACGCCCAGTTCTTTATCTTAATAATAAAATGGAAATAGTATCTGGAGATGGCTCTTCAAGTGATCCTTTTAGAATAAGTGCTTAGTAATTTAAAAAGAGTGAATTTTTTCACTCTTTCTTTTGATAATATTTTCCTTGATAAGTATCTCTTTTTACCATTTCTTTATCTATATCATTTAGTAAACAAAATTTTTTTATTAACCAGGTAGGTTCTATTAAAGTAGATACATCAGGATCAGAAGTAATTCTATGAATTACTATCTTGGAATTTAATAATTCTAATTGTTTAATAACTATATCTATATATTCATCTTTAGATAATATATGAAAATGGTCTTTATTATATAAAGTTTCTAGTGGTGTATCTTTTACTATATTTAACATATGTATTTTAATACCTTGAATGTCTAAGGTATTTAAATGTTTAATAGTATCTAACATCATATCTTCAGTTTCATAAGGTAATCCATTAATAATATGAACAACAACATCAATATTTCTATTTCTTAATTTCTTTACCATACTATCAAATTCTTCAAGTGTATGACCACGATTAATTAGCTTAGATGTTTTTTCATGTATGGTTTGTAATCCAAGTTCTATAGTAAGATATGTTCTTTTATTTAATTCTTCTAGATAATCTAAGGTATCATTAGTAATTGCATCACATCTAGTAGCAATAAATAAGCCAATAACATTATCTATCTTTAATACTTCTTCGTATTTAGCTTTAAGCACTTCAAGAGGAGCATATGTGTTGGTTCTAGCTTGAAAGTAAGCAATGTATTTACTATTTGGCCACTTTTTTTCTGTTATATTTTTTACTTCATAAAATTGGGTGGTTAAATCTTTATTAGGATTGCCGCCATGTTCTCCAGAACCACTTTTTGAACAATATATACAGCCACCATAACCTTTAGTACCATCAATATTCGGACAAGTAAAACCAGCATTTAAACTAACTTTAAATACTTTACAATTAAATTTATTCTTCAGATAATAATTTAATGTATGATATCTTTTGTTATCTAATGTATATTTAAACATAATATTAGTCACCTCGAGTTATATTGTATCATAAAATAAAAAAAATGCATAATAAATAATGGTGATATTATGTCTAATATAAAAAGATATAACATATTTATATTACTATCTACTTTAGCTAGGAATATAGTAGAAATATTTTCTTCAGTACTTCTGTATAAAATGGGATACTCTTTAAAAGAAATACTGCTGTTTTATTCAATAGTATATTTGATAGGAGCTATAATTAGTACTATAGTAATCTATCTAACTAAAATAGTTAAACCAAAATATATATTAATATTATCTAGTATTATTTTTAGTGGTAGTTTTTATTATATGTCTATAATGAGTAAAACATTTATTAATCTAATAATTTTTAGTATTATTTATGGGATGGGTGCATATACCTATCATACTATAAGGCATTATTATGCCATTAAGTCTATGAATAACCATGAGAGAAAAGAAATTGGTAGTATACTTATATATACTAATATAGCAATGGTTATATCATCAATAATTGGTACTTATGTTGAGGCTAAACTATCGAGATTGATACTAGCTATAATGGTTATTGTTATATCAATACTTGCTATTATACCTATATTTAAATATGAAGATAAAATAAATGATAAAGAAGTAAAGATAGATAAAATAGAAAAAAATAAATTCTTGTTCTTTGTATGTGAACAGGCTAAGGTAATAAACTTAGGTCTTCAGCCATTATATTTGTTTTTGTTTGTTAATAGTTATGTTGGAATATTTAATATTTTTATGGGTATTAGTTCTTGTATATTTATTTATTTTTTTGTAAGAAAAGTGGATGATAAAAAATACTTTAAATATTTAAATATATTATTTTGTATAATATTAATATTAAAATTAAATATTAGCAATAAGTATTTGGTATTAGTTACTGCTTTATTTGAAGGATTAGGTATAAAGATATTTGAAATAGTGTCTTCAGAAAATATATATAATATTAAAAGTACTACTAATATTAAGGGTTACTTACTAATTGTGGAAATAATATTTTGCTTAGTAAGAAGTATAATGTGTTTAATGGGATATTTTATTAATAATATTAAAATTATATTGTATTTGACAATTATATTTATATTTATGATTGGTTTTATTAAGCGAAAAGAATATTAGTAGAAAATATTATTTTAGGTCTAGTCAAAATAGTTAAAATGTTTTATAATTAAATAGTAGGAGGAATTATGAAAAAGATAATTGTATTTAGTTTAATGGGTCTACTACTACTTAGTGGTTGTTCTAGAGGATATAAAGAAGGTGTTTATACAGGAACTGCTACTGATAGTTATGGAGGACAAGATAATACAGCCACTGCTATCGTTACTATTGATAAGAATGGTAAAATTACTGAAGTTAATTTAGATACTACATATACTAAGGATGGTGTAAAAACTACTAAAAAGACTTTAGGAAGTGAATATGGCATGTATAATAATCCCTATGGAAGTACTATTGGCGAGTGGGATACTCAAGTTAAAGCTTTTGAGAATTATATAGTTAGCAATCAAGGTATTGACAATTTGAAGTTAGATGAGGATGGAAAAACTGATGCTGTAAGTGGTTGTACTATTAAGATTGATGCTTTATATGAAGCGGTAAATAATGCTTTAAAGCAAGCAAAAAAATAAAAGTACTATTTTGGTGTACTTTTATTTTATTTTACATATATTTTATTAGGTGATATTCTTGAAAAAAGTATTAAAAAATATTTCTTTATTAATATTAGTATTATTTAGTTTTTTTTATACTGATAAGGTTATGGATTTGGTTAATAGAAAAGATCCACTTATGAACAAAATTAATTTATTAAAGGATAAGTATGAGATTCTTCCAGTTAATGCAATACTAGAGGATAATACTATAATACCAGGGATAAAAGGTAAAAGTGTAAATTTGGATAAAAGTTATGAAAATATGAAAAAAAGTGGGATATTTAGAGAGGATTATCTTATATATAATGATATATTACCTAGTGAGATGTTATCTAATAATATGGATAAATATATTATTAAAGGAAATGATTATAATAATAGAGTGGCTCTTTTGATTATATTAGATCCTAATAATATGGATAAAGTTAAAAATAAAGATGTAACTATATTTTTAAATCACAAAGATATTAGTATTAATAATATAAAAAAAATATATAATAATAGTATTTATACTTATGGTAATAATGGCTTATATAATGATGATATTTTGAGCAATGATAATACTATTATTAATAGGGTTAGCAATAATAAATCTGTATATTGTTTGAGTAAGGAAAAAAACACTGATGTTTTAAATGCTTGTAATAATAATAAGATGTATGTAATTATTCCTAATGTGATAGGAGACTATTATGAAATTAAAAGTAATATATCAAATGGTAGTATAATACTTCTTAATAATATTAATAATCTTGATGTTGTAATAAAATATATTAATAGTAAGGGATATTCTATTGTGTCTTTGAATAAACTATTAGAAGAGTAAAGTATATTAAAAGAAAGACTTTAAATCTTTCTTTTATTAATTCCAAGAATACTTGCAACTACTGATATTAATATTAATAATAATAAATATACAATTCCTATTATGGTTATATTTTTTGTGATTATATTAAACAATAAAAATATAATTATCCATATACTACTATATTTTAACCCTTCAATATAACCTTTTTTATTTGATATTTTTCCTAGTTTATAGCTACCTATAAAAATTGATATTAATGGTATAAATAGTTCTATTACTTTGAGTATAGTTTCATTTATAATGTTAAAGTAGTTGAAGATGGTAAGTAGTATTATACTCGATATAAAAATACCTAAAGACCAAATAAAACTTTTTAAATAATTTATCAGCATATTATCACCAATAAATAATATGTACTTGTATAAAAAAATATGCTTTGGTACATAATGGTAATGGTGATAATATGTATATTGTAATGATTAGAACAGTATTTTTTTATTTTTTTATTTTTGTAATATATAGAATAATGGGAAAGAGAGAACTTGGACAACTGAGTATTATTGATTTGATAGTATCACTCTTGATAGCGGAACTTACTATAATTAGTATAGAAAATTATGAGAAATCTATTTTATATTCTTTAGTACCTATAGTAATATTAGTATTACTTCAATGTATTTTGTCATATATTGGTTTGAAAAAGCCTAAATTTAGAATATTTTTGGATGGTAATCCTTCGGTAATTATTAAGAATGGTAAAATTAATTATAGTGAGATGTTAAAACAAAGGTATAATTTGGATGATTTATTGGTACAATTAAGGGATAAAGGTTATAGAAGCATAGAGGAGATAGAATATGCTATATTGGAAAATAGTGGTACATTATCTATATTTCCTTATGCAGATGGTAAGAGTCCTTTACCTCTTCCTATAATACTTGATGGTGATATACAAGAAGATACTATTAAGCATTTAAAAAAGGATAAGAAATGGGTTTATAATTTTCTTGAAAAAAAGAATATTGAACTTGGAGATGTTTTCTTTGCTTTTTACAAAGATAAAAATATATTTATAATTAAAAACGATGATTTGATTAAGTAATATAATTTGTTTTGATTTCTTTAATATGGCAAATTATTGTAAGGAAACATTTATCATAGTATAATATTATTGGTGAAGTATAATGGAAGATAAGATTAATAAATTAAAATATATAATAAATAATAGTAAAAAAATAGTGTTCTTTGGAGGGGCAGGAGTATCTACTGAAAGTGGAATACCTGATTTTAGAAGCAAAGATGGTTTATATAATATGAAGTATGATTATTCACCTGAATTAATACTTAGTCATAGTTTCTTTTATGATGAACCAGAAGAGTTTTATAGGTTTTATAAGGATAAAATGAATAGTTTAAATTATAAACCAAATATTACTCATTATTATTTAAGTAAACTAGAAAAAGAAGGTAAGTTACTTGGCGTGATTACACAGAATATTGATGGATTACATAATAAGGCAGGTAGTAAGAAAGTATTAGAATTACATGGTAGTATTATGGATAATTATTGTATTAAATGTCATAAATATTATGATGCTACATATGTATTTAATTGCAAGGATATACCTAGATGTACTTGCGGTGGTATTATAAAACCTAATGTGGTATTATATAATGAACCACTTCCAGAAAATATATGGAATGAAGCTATTAAATTAATTAAAGAAGCTGATACTATGATAATTGTTGGTACTTCATTGACCGTGTTTCCAGCAGCTTATCTAATAGATTATTTTCATGGTAATAATTTAGTTATCATTAATAATGATAAAACTAATTATGATAATAGATGTAGTCTTGTTATAAATGATAAATTAGGTAATGTATTTAGTAAATTATAAAGTACTATTATAAAAAATGGTACTTTTTTCTTGTACATAACATAAATTATTGTGAGGGGTGATATCTTTTGTCTGCATATAAAGAAATAGTAACTAAGGCAGTAGTAGGTAAAGGTAAAAAGTATTATAGAAATACTTATACTATTAATACTGATAGCAAGCCTAATACTGTACTTGGATGTTGGGTAATAAATCATAAATTTTCTGGCAAAGAAGTTGATAACAAAATAGAAATTGATGGTTCTTTTGATGTTAATTTATGGTATTCTTATGATAATGATACTAAAACATCTGTTATAACTAAGAATATACCATATAGGGAAATGGTAACAGTGGCCCAAAAAGAAACAACTGATTCTTCAAATAAAGATATTATAGTAAGAAGTTTGAAACAGCCTAGTTGTATATCTGCTAAAGAGAAAGATAATACTATAGTTATTGATATTGAAAAGGAATTAGGTGTTGAGATAGTTGGTGATACTAAAGTTAAAATAGCTATTGAAGAAGATGAAGAACCATGGGATGAAATACCAGAAGATGTAAATGATGATACTATGAAAGAAATTGATAGTAGTATTGATCCTAACTATATTAAAGAAGAAAAATAATCTTCTTTTTTTTGATACATATAAAATATGTTTTTATTTTAATTTGTTGTAAAGTTTCTTATATTAATTGACAAAAAACGCAAAAAAAATTATAATTATACTAGAGGTGGTTTAGTGTGAACTATACTAATAGAGAAGTAGTAAGAAGATTGAAACAATATGATATGTTTTTGAATAGTTTAGAATTAACAAATGATAGTCTTCAGAGAGAGAGAATATGTGATCAGTTAGATAAAATAGAAAAACAAATATTATTAGAGACTAATACTGAATATGAGGAAGAATATATGGCTCTTCTTAGTGAAGAACCAAAATTATTTTCTGAAGAAAAGACTCGTCTTAGAAGTATTATATCTTTAATTGAAGATAGAAAAAAATATTTGGATGCTAGAAAGTTAAAACATAAAAAGATAACTGGATCTTTGGTTGAGTTAACCACTTTTCTTGGTGAAGATAAACTATTGGATTTTAAGAATAGACTTAGAATAATAGAAAAGTATGAAGATAATAAAACTAAACAAGAAAATATAATTAAAGAGATGAAATCACTTGATATTAAGATTAGTGAGGCTTCAAGAAATGTTAAAGCTAATACTAGACTTAATGAAAACTTAGAAAATAAAATGATTAAAAAGATTGAAAATACTTTAGAAGAACTTAATTTATATTCTTTGGTAGAACAAAGAAGTGATATTACTAGAAAGCAAGAATCTTTAAAGTATGCTCTTGATATGGCTAAAGATAATTTGAATAGTGCTAGAACACTAGGAGATTCTTCTTATATAATTGAATGTGATAGTATGTTATCTGAAGTTACTACTGAATATTCTAAATATAATGAGGAGTTAAATATATTAAAATTAATTGATATATATGATAAGATGACTTCTAGTTATGAAGAATTACTTGCTAAGAGAGAAAAAATGGATGATATATTTAAAAATATTAGTGAGAGTGAACTTTATAGAAGATTATATGATGAATTATCTAAACAATATAATACTATTAAGTTAGAAAAAAGAGATATTGAAGCTTATGAGAAATTAAAAGAAGAGAGAGAAATTAAGAATAAGATTTTATATGATATTGATGAAGAAAATAATTCTAAAGAATTTAAATTAGTTCTTAGTGAACTTATCAGAAATGAAGATAGAATTAAGAATGAAAGAGTAAGACTTGCTAAGAGAAATGAATATAATGAAAGACAAAAGAGAATTGCTGAAGAGCAAAAAATAGAAGCTGCGAGAGTAAGAAGACAAAAATTAATTGAAGAAGCAAGATTAAAAGAACAACTTGTAAGTACTGAGAGATTAAAGAAATTGCAAGATGAGACTGTTATTAGTCCAATTAAGGAAGATATTAAAGAGGAAGTTAAGATACCTAATCCACTTGAGGGTAAAACTTTTGATGACATTGACTTAGATAATGATTTTGATACTGATGAGTTATTTGGTAAGACTAAGATTGTTCCTAATAGGGTAGATACTAATATAATAGAAAAAAAAGAAGAAACTCCTTTATGGGAACCACCTATAGAGCCTAAAAAGGAAATAAGAATTGAACCTATAAGAAAAGAAGTTCATGACAAAGTTAGTGATTTACCTAGAGTATCAGATTTTGTTCCAAAAGAAGCTCCTAAAGATACTTCAAAAGAAGAAGTAAAAGATTTATTTAAAGAAGATGATAATAAGGTAGAACTTAGCATTAAAGATAATGAAGAAGAGAATAAGAAAACAGGCAGTATATATGATATTTTAGAAAATAATAAGAATATTATTTGGAAGAGTACTGGTACTAGTGATAATATAAATAAGAGTACAATACCTGTAATTGGAAATAATAATTTAAAACCGGAGATACTTGGAAGTAGTAAGGTTGATGATTTGGCATTTCCTGATATGAATAAAAAGGAAGGTGAAATATTATGGAAGGAAACAATATAAGATCTTTTGAAAATCTATGTAAGATATTTGAAATGCGTATTAAATTAGATAAAGAGAAGAAGGTTAAGACTCCTAGCGATGTACTTATTAACTACGAAAAATATGCAAAGAAAATAGATAATATTTATAATGAAGAATTTGAAAAAGAAGTTAGACCTTTGATAACACCTTCAAAAACTATTGAAGAAGAGAAAGATAGATTAGAGAAATTAATTAAGTTACTTGAGGATAGATTAGAAAAGAGAAATGATTTGGAAGATAGATATTATTTGGCTACTGGAGATTATATATCTGGGCTTCAAATAGTTATATCTGATAAAGAGTTAGATGAAAAAAGAGAAAGACTTGGTTTAATTAATAGATATTTAGAAACTACTAGTGAAATAGAAAGTGTTCATGATAGTATAGCTAAGTTAAAAGTTATGTTAAGTGAAGAAGAAGAAAAAAAAGAGGATTATAAAGGTAAGAATCAAATTATGGAAGATGATTTGTATTCTGAGTTTATGAAAGTAATTAAGGAAGATAATACTTACAATAATATTACTGAAGATAATATTGATGAAGAACTTAATAATATTAAATCTTTAGTTAAAGATAGCAAAGAGACTCTTGATGTTACTAGAGATAGTGTTAAGAACTTAATTACTAGCGGCTTAGAGGATGATTATTCTTCTTATGTAGATGAAGCTGAGAAAAGTTACTTTGTTATTAAGAATAAAGAATTATTTTTAAAACTATATAAACTTGTTAATACTTTTGAAGATGACTTTAATGGTATTTTTACTAAGAGAGATAATATTAAAGAAATACTTGATGAAAGAAAGAACTTGAGAGAAGATTTATCTATTACTGACATTGATGAGTTATTATCTTTTGAAAAGAAAGTATTGGAACAAATTAGTGTTATTGATAATGAAAAAGAAGTCCTTGATAATATTTCTAATTATACTAGTAGAATTGAATTTAAAGAAAGTAGATTAGATGAATTAGAAAATGATAATAATTCAGTAGAGATACTTGCTATACTTAGAGAATTTAATTTGATTGATACTTATGATAGTGATGAATATGGTAGTGAAGAAGAAGCTACCGATGATACTTCTGATGAGACTAAAGAAGAAGTTAAAGAGGAAGAGGCTCAAGTAGAGGAAGAACCTATTGTTAAGGAAGTTATTGATCCTTACAGAATAAAAGAAGTTATAGATGCTCCACTTACTCTTAATTTGGGTCTTGCCAAGTTAAAAGGTGAGGCTGTTAGAGAAAAGGTTAATAAAAAGTTAAATCCTAAACCTGTATCTTTTGATGAGATATTATCTGATACTAAGAAGGAAGAACCTAAAGTAGAGATTCCTAAAGAGGAAGAAAAGAAAGAAGACATACCAGTTACACCAATGTGGGAAATGCCTAAATTGGAGGTACCTAGTATTCCTGAGGGACCTAAAGTAGATACTCCTAATGAAGAAGTTAAGAAAGAGGATATACCAGTTACTCCAACGTGGGAGATGCCTAAATGGGAAGAACCTGAACAAGCGGAACCTAAAGTAGAACCACCGGTATGGAATATACCTACTTCTAGTGAGAATATGAAAAAAGATAAGGTAGAGAGTGCGGTTCCTTTATGGGAAGATATTAAACCTAAATTAGAAGACAATACTTCAAATAATTTAGATACTAATATAAATATTTTTGATAATAGTACTACTAATAATAATATTAATACTACTGATAATAGTAGTTCCTTCTGGACACCAGCATCTGATGAGAAGATGGAAACTAGTTTCTTTCCAAATATAAATATTCCAATAAGTGATGGATTATCTAGCAATGATAATTTTGGATTTCCAAAAATAAATAATAATTAAAGGAGATTATATTATGTTAAATATTAATAAAGTAATTATACTTGAAAATGGTGAAAAATATCTAGTACTGGATAAAGTTAATTATCAAGATACTGATTATTATTATATTGCTAAAGTTAATGAAAGCGAAACTGATATAGAAAATGATTATAAATTAGTAGTTGTTACTGAAAAAGATAATAATAAAGTTATTACTGAAATAACTGGTGAAGATAAGTTAAAGGAAATATTACCATTATTTGAAAGTACTATATAGATAAAATAAAGACCTTAGGTTTGTCCTAAGGTCTATTTATATCTTTCTAGCATGAATGGTTTGGTTATAATGTCGTAGCCGGCTTTTGTTATTTCTTTAGTTACTTTTTTTAATATTTCATCATTGTATTCTAAGTTTCTTTCTTTTAAGAGACTTTTTAATACTTGTAACCAAGATAAGTCTTCTTTGTTATTATAATTAATTAGTTCTTCTACTAATTCTTGTACTTCTTTATCCATAAAATCACCCTCTAATAGGAGTATAATATAAAAAGAGGGTAAAATATGTAACTAAATAGGCTACATTATATAAAAATTATGGCTTATATATGATAGATATGTAGATATTTTATTTTAAGACTTAGAATAAGACTTAAAATAACAGTGAAAGACTTATAGAATATAAGGCTTAAACTGAACAAAAAGAAGAAAAAATTAATTTACTTATGTTAGTTTATTTGATATAATTAGTTAGGATGGTGTTAAATATATGGATTATATTTCTATTGATAATTTTGAAGGACCTTTAGATTTACTTCTTCATTTAGTAAAAGAATCTAATATAGATATATGTGATATTAAGATAGATGAAATTACGGAAAAGTATTTAGATTATATTAGAAAACAAGATGAACTTAATATCAATGTATCTTCTTCTTACTTGGTTATGGCTTCAGAACTTATGTATATTAAGTCTAAGTCATTATTACCTAAGGTAAAGAATGATAATGATGATGAAGTGGATGAGGAACTTACTAGAGAGAATTTAATTAATAAATTAATAGAATATAAAAAGTATAAAGAACTTACTCCTACTTTTAAGAAATTAGAAGAGGATAGGAAAAATATTTATATTAAGAGTCCTGAGAAGGTAAGTGAGTATACAGATAATCATGAATATGGTGTATTATCTAGTAATGATTTACTTGAGGCTTTTAAGAAGTTTTTAGAAAGAAAAGAGAAAGAGAAACCTCTTAATACTACGGTTACTAATAAGGAATATTCAGTAAGAGATAGAAAGAAGAGTATTAGAAATATTTTACATAATAAGAAGAAAGCTTACTTAGATGAACTTATTGAGGAATATAATAGACCTTATTTAGTGGTTACTTTTTTAGGGGTATTAGAGATGGTTAAGGAAAAAGAGGTTATTATTAAACAAGATAAGAATTTTGATAAAATACTTGTAGAATTGAGGTAGAATATGGATGCAATTATAGAGGGTCTTTTATATGTACAAGGAGATATTGGTCTTACTATAAAAGATATTATGAATATATTAAATATTGATGAAGAGACTGCTAAGAGAGAAGTACTTAATTTAAAGAATTATTATGATGATAATAAGAGGGGTCTTAGAATTAATTTCTTGGGTAATACTATTAAACTTACTACTAGAGAAGAACATAAGGAATATTATACGAAATTATTAGAAAATCCTAGTAGTAATAGTTTATCTAATTCCGCTATTGAGACACTAGCAGTTATTGCTTATAATGAACCTATTACTAGGGGAGAAGTTGATTCTTTTAGAGGTGTTGATTCTTCTTATGTTATGAGAAGATTACTAGCTAAAGGATTTATTAAGGAATGTGGTAGAAGTGATGTACCGGGTAGACCGATATTATATAAAACTACTGATGAGTTTTTGGATTATTTTGGTATGGCTTCGAAAGATGATTTACCTAGTATTGAAATGTTAAATGAGGATAAAGAAGAGGAAAAAGATTTATATACATCAATATACAAGGAGGGGGATAATGATGGAAGAGAGAGTAGTAACTAATATTGAACTTGATGAAGATAGAGATAATAATATTAGACCTAGTAGCTTAGATGAATATGTTGGTCAAAGTGAGATTAAAGAGAATCTTAATGTATTTATTAAGTCTTCTCTTATGAGAAGAGAGAGCCTTGATCATATTTTGTTATATGGTCCTCCGGGACTTGGTAAGACTACTCTTGCTTATATTATTGCTAATGAACTTGGTACTAATATTAAGACTGCTAGTGGACCTTCTATTGAGAAAACTGGTGATTTAGCAGCAATACTTTCTACTTTGGAAGAGGGGGATGTTCTATTTATTGATGAGATACATAGGATACCTAGATATATTGAAGAGGTACTGTATCCAGCAATGGAAGATTTTTATTTGGATATTGTTGTAGGTAGTGAGGGTTCTTCAAGAAATATTAAGATTAATTTGCCACATTTTACTTTGGTAGGAGCTACTACTAGAGCGGGGGATTTATCTAGTCCTTTGAGAGATAGATTTGGTATTATTGCTAAACTTAATTATTATACGGAAGATGAGTTGTATAGTATTGTTAAGAGAACATCTAGAGTACTTGATACTCCTATTACTGATGATGCTGCGAGAGAACTGGCAAGAAGAAGTAGGGGTACTCCGAGAATTGCTAATAGATTATTTAAGAGAGTAAGGGATTTTGCTTTGGTATATGGTGATGGTATTATTAATGAGGATATATTATCTACTTCTTTAGATAGATTAAAGGTTGATAAAACTGGTCTTGATGAGACTGATAGACTACTTCTAACAGCAATTATTGAAAGATTTAATGGGGGACCGGTTGGTCTTGAGGCTTTAGCATCCTCTATTGGGGAAGAAGCTTCTACTATTGAGGATGTATACGAACCTTATTTATTGCAACATGGTTATTTGAAGAGAACTACTAGGGGTAGAATGGTTACTGATAAAACTTATGAATATTTAGGGATTGAAAAGTAATATTTATTTATTCCCTACAAGCCTATAATAATATAGTCTTGTTAGGGCATTTCAAAGCCTAGGGTCTTTGAAATGAATGTTTTTTGGGGAGGTAATTTAAAATGATAAAAGGAAAACCATTTGTTAAATGGGCTGGTGGAAAGAGACAAGTTATTGATAAACTTATGATGTATGTTCCTGATGAGTTTAATACTTATTATGAACCATTTGTTGGAGGTGGAGCCTTATTATTTGAATTATCTCCGAGAAGTGCGGTTATTAATGATAGTAATAAGGAACTTATGAATGTTTATGAATGTATTAAAGATGATAAGAAATTTGAGGCTATGTGCAGAGAACTTAATCATCATGAGATGTATCATTCAGAAGAATATTATTATGAAATTAGAAATCTTGATAGAGATAAGAAAAAATATAATAAGATGGCTGATTATAAGAGGGCCGCTAGAACGATATATTTAAATAAGGCTTGCTTTAATGGTTTATATAGAGTTAATAGTAAGAATGAATTTAATGTACCTTTTGGTAAGAAAGTTAAAGTTAATACTTATGAAGGACAGAACTTAGGAATTATATGTGGTTTTTTAAATTATAATGATATTAAATTATTATCTACTGATTTTGAAGAAGCAGTTAAGACTGCTAAAAAGGGAGATTTTATTTATTTTGATCCACCATATGACTCTGATACTTCTACTTTTAATAGTTATACTGAAGATGGATTTGATAAGAATGAACAGAAGAGACTAGCTAGTGTATTTAAGGATCTAGATAGTAGAGGCTGCTACGTAATGCTTTCTAATCATAATACTAATCTGGTTAATGAGTTATATGCTGGGTATCATTTTCATGTTATTGAGGCTAAGAGAAGTATTAATTCTAATGGTAAAAAAAGAGGTAAAGTAGAAGAGGTTATTATTACTAATTTTGAGAATAAGAGGGGATTTTAATTATTTTGAAAAGTGGTTGCGAATAGTTCAGTTACCAGCAAATTTTGCGAGTAACTGTTAATTGGGTATATTATATGTAGAATTATAATTTAAAAGAATGGAGGAAAAGGTTATAAAAAACGAAATTGTATTATTTGAAAATCAAGATGTTAAATTAGAAGTTAATATGAAAGATGAAACGGTATGGTTAAATGCTAATCAAATGTCTGAATTATTTGGTAGAGATTCTAAAACTATTAGAAAGCATATTGATAATGCATTAAAAGAAGAACTTGATAATTCAACTGTCGCAAATTTTGCGACAGTTCAAAAAGAGGGAAATCGAAATATTACTAGAAATATAGAGTACTATAATCTTGATATGATTATTAGTGTTGGTTATAGAGTTAAAAGTAAGAATGGTATTGTATTTAGGAAATGGGCTAATAAAATTATAAAGGATTATTTAATTAAGGGATATGCTGTAAATAATAAGAGACTAGAATATTTAGAAAAAACAATTAAATTACTTGATATTGCTGGAAGAATAGATAGTGAACTTAGTGCTAATGAAGCACAAAGTATTATAAAAGTTATAAATAAATATTCTAATGCTTTAAATTTGCTTGATAAATATGATTATAAGAAAGTATCTAAACCTAAGGGTACAAAAGATAATAAAAAGATTACTTATGAGGAATGTATTAATATTATTAATACTTTAAAGTTTAATAATTATAGTGATTTGTTTGCTTTAGAGAGAAATAATGGTTTAAAAGGAATAATTGATGATATATATAGTACTTTTGATGGTAGTGATTTATATTCTACAGTAGAAGAAAAGGCTGCAAATATGTTATATTTGGTTACTAAGAATCATGTTTTTATTGATGGCAATAAAAGAATAGCGGCAACTTTATTTATATATTTTTTAAATTATTATGGACTATTATATAATGAAAAGGGTATGGTTATAGATAATAATACTTTAGTAGCGGTTACTATACTAATTGCACAATCTGATCCAAAAGAAAAAGAAGTACTTGTAGATTTGGTTATGAACTTTTTAAAGGGAGAATAGATATGAGAAAGTTTAATTATATTACTGATTATAGTTTAATTAATTCTAGTGTAAGAGGTTATATTATAGAATTAGAGAAAGAACTTGCTATGCTTATTGATATGGAAGAAGATAATAATATTTATGTTGAAACTTATAAAAAATTAAAAGAGTTTAAAAATAAATATTCTGATATGCATGATGTTTATAATAAGATATTAAATGATTTACTTAGTAACGAGAGTGTTGAATATTGTGTTAAGAATGGTAAATATAAAGAAGATGCCTCATTAGTAGGATTAGAGTTTGAAAGAGATTTAAAGAAAATATTTGAGTTAGAAGAAAGATGTAGAAGTCATTCTGTAAAATTATGGAAAAGAGATTTAACTAGTTATGATGATATCAAAAATGGTGAAGATTTTATGATGGTAATTCATGCTAGTTATTTACTTCCTGGTACTCCTGATAATGACAATTATCATAATAATCAGTATAGTAAACAATATTTATCTTGTTCTTTGATTTCTAATAGAGAACTTAATACTTTTAATGGTACTAAAACTTTGTTTGTTATGGATGTAGATGATGATAATTATATTGCTTCTTCATATGTAGATGCTGTAACAGCAGATACTTCAAGACCTGATTTTAATACTCTTAAAGAAATTGATGTTAATGGAAGTAAACATTATATTAAGGTTGGCTATACAAATAATAGAAAAGAAGCAGTAACCTCTATTAGTAGTCCTAAAATGATAGAAGAATTGAGTGTAAAAAGAGAATTAAAAGATAGCGGAGAGTTATATAGATATAATAGTTTAACTAATGAAGTTGTTTTAGATAGAACAAAGACAAAGATGAGAGGAGCTATACTTTTAAGTGATGGCTGTGATTTACTATTAGGAGAATATCTTCAGCTTAAGAGTCTAGGAGTAAAATTTAAATGTATTAATAAGGGATTATATAGACAGAAGAGTAATATATCACCTTATACTGATGAAGAATATAATAATTTTCTTATCTCTTTAGATAACTTAGATGATGTTATTAGAAGATATAATGTTTCTTATGAAGATTTATTTGATTTTTATCAAGAAGTTGTTATACCTATGAAATATGATGAGAGAGTAATGAATGATATTAATAAAAAGTTATCTTTCTATGGTATTGGTGCTTCTAGTGGTAGAGGTAGATAAGCACGATAGTTAACTTATAGTAAACTAAAAATGGTAAATAATGGTAAAAAATGTATACAAATAGTACATTTTTTTCTTTTTGCTATTTGTGATATAATATTTGTGATTTTATGAGAAATGTTGTCTGGGGGATGATGTTAGTGAATTTAACCGAGAATATAGAAAAGATTAAGAAAGAAATAAGAACTAATCCTAGTAATAGTTTTGATATTATTAAGAATAATGTTCCTAAGTATACAATGTATCAATATGTTAGAGAATGTAATAAGAATAATTTGAATAATTTTGCTTTTAGATTTGGAAGAAAAAGATATACTTATGGTGAATTTATTGAACTAATTGATAGATATGCTAAAGGATTTATAGGAATGGGAATAGGTAAAGGTGATAGAGTAGCATTATTACTTCCTAATTTGCCTGAATCTACAATTATTATTTATGCATTAAATAAAATAGGAGCCATTTCAGATAATATTGATCCCACTAGTAAAGAAGATAGAATGAAGTATTTTTTAGAAAAAGAAAAAATAAAAGCTATTGTATGTTTTGATAAAGTATATGAAACTGGAGTTAAACCTATTGAGGAGTATATATATAATGAACTTAATATTGATAAGGTATTAATTACTAAGATTACTGATTCTTTACCTTTGATTGAAAGTGCTTTATATAAAATGAAATGTAAAGATGAAGATGTTGTTAAGAATGTAAGTACTTTGTATGGCGGTATTAATATTCTTAATGTAAATAGATTTCTTAGAGAAAGTAGATATCAGTTAAGTTATACTAATCCATATACTGAAAATGAAATTGCTACAATATGTCATTCTTCAGGAACCACTGGTATACCAAAGACTATTCCTTCAAGTAATGAAAATGTTAACTTTATTGCTTTTCAACATCAAATATCAGACGTAGATTATAGTAATGTTAAGACATTTTTACATGTACTTCCTGGTTTTGCTCAATTTGGTTTTTCTGATTCAATGCATTTAGGACATAGTTTAGGATTAGAAATGATAGAAATACCAATATTTTCTCAAGAGAATATTATTGATATTTTACTTGATACTAAGGCTAATTGTTTATTTGGTTCACCATCTTTTTGGCTTAGATTAATAGGTGATGATAGGTACAAAGATGCTGATTTATCTTTCTTATATGAAGCTGTTTATGGTGGTGGAAGTCTTACAATAACTCAAGTGGCTAATATAAATAGATTTTTGGTAGCTCATAATGCTAAATGTCTACTTAGAACTGGTTATGGAATGAGTGAATTTAATGGTACTTGTATATTAGAGGATCCTTTTATGTCTACTCCTGGTAGTTGTGGATTTGATTTACCTGGCGGTAGTGGTATTATTATTAATCCTGATACTATGAAAGAAGTATCTACAGGTGAAAGTGGTAATTTATATTATAGTAAGGGTAGTAATCCAATATGTGAGTTTGATGGTAAGGTATTACACGAAGTATTAAATATTAATGGAAGAGAATATATAGATACTGGCGATATTATGAGAAAAAATGCAAGAGGAGAATACTTTTTTGAAGGTAGAGCAAGTGGTATGATATGTAGATATGATGGTTATAAAGTATATCCTTGTGTGTTAGAGAATGCTATTACTAGTTCACCATTTATAGATGATGCTATGGTATCTGAATATTATGATAAAACAAAATTTGGAGCAATGCCACTTATATATGTTATCTTATCTAAGAATAGTAAAGGTATTGATATAAAAGATATTATAAGTAGCATTATTGATAATTATATTTTAAGTAATAAAAATATGTCATTTCGTGATATACCTACTAAATGGAAAGTGGTAGACGAGTTACCATATACAATGGCTTTAAAGAAAGATTATAAGAAGATAAAAGAAGATGGTATTAATGGAAGTGAGATTAGTATAGTTTGTCATGAGACAAATATGGGGCTTGATTACTATGATGTAATTGTACCTAATAAGAATAAAACTTTAATAAAAAAATAAAAAGGTGGTAGTAAAATGAATTTTAATTTGGGGTTAACATTTTCAGGGGTTGTTTATACGTTACTTATTATAATTATATATTTTAAAAATAAGAGAATTAAGACGAGGGAAAATAAAATATATAGTTTACTTCTTGTATCAACATTTTTAGAATTATTACTTGGATTATTTGGATATTTTTCTATTATTAATATTAGTAATATACCTTATGTTACAAGAATTATTAATGTTTTATATTTGATATCTTTAGATAGCTGGATATTATTCTTTATGTTATATGTTGTTTCAATATCTTTTGATTTTGAATCTAAAAAAATATATAAAATATTTTGGTTTGTTTATTTGACAATAGTGTTTTTAATATCAGTATTACCAATAGATTATTATTATAAAGATAATATTATGTATACTAGTGGTATGGCTGTTAATTTTACTTATTTGATTGCTGTATTGGCAGTTATAGTTATTATAATTAATTCTATTATAAATATTAAAAAACTTAGTAATAAAAAATATATTCCAATGTTTGTATTTCTTGTACTTGGTGGTATTTCTTTATTCCTTCAGATTAAGTATCCTGAATTGTTTTTAGTTAGTCCACTTGAAGTGCTTGTAACTATTGTTATGTATTTTACTATCGAAAATCCTGATATGAAAGTAATTGAAGAGATACATAGGGCTAAAGAAATTAGTGATAATGCTAATGAAGAAAAGACAATGTTTTTGTATAATATGACTAATGAGATTAGAGGTATTACTAGGGATATAAATAAAGAAGCAGATATTATTTTAGATGAGACTGATAATAAAAAGATTGATATAGAAGTTATTGATAATTCTGCGAGAGAGATAAAGGGTAGTACTGCTAGATTTACAACAATGACTAATGAAATATTAGATGTTTCTAATATGGATGGGGCTAGTATTAGGGTGTATGATGAGAAATATAATATTAGATTAATATTAGATAGTTTAATTAGTATATATAAGAAAAAATGTAATAGTAAGAATATTTCTTTTAGGAGTAATATATCTAGTGATATTCCTAAGTATTTATATGGTGATGGTATTAATTTAAAGAAAATATTAGATATTTTACTTGATAATAGTGTTAAGTATACTGATAAGGGATATGTTGAATTAGATGTTAATACTATTATTAAGAATGATATGGTTAGGCTTATTATTAATGTAGAGGATTCTGGTATTGGTATTGATAGTGAAAAACTTGGTAGTTTATTTGTTAATAAAAAAGATTATAAAGAAGAGAACTATGATTTAAATGATACTTTATATAATGTTAAGAAGATTATTACTATGATGGGTGGTACTATTATTCCTAATAGTACATATGGTAAGGGTACTAATATGAAGATTATATTAGATCAAAAATTAGTAATAGATAATAATAAATTGGATGAATATGAAAAAAGAATTGATAAAAAAGATATTTTATATGTTGGTAATGATAGTAAATTAATTAATAGATTATTTAAAAATAAAGAAGTTGATTTAGAGATAATAGAACTAGGTAAAGAGGCTTTAGATAAAATAAGAGGTAATAAAAGATATGACTTAATATTACTTGAGGATGATATTAAACCTCTTAGTGGATTTGTTATTATGAAGAAATTACTTATGATTAAGTCTTTTAATACTAAAGTTATATTACTTACTGGGAATAATGAATATAAAGATAGTTATAAAGAGTATGGTTTTAGTGATGTTATATTAAAACCTATAGATGAAGAAATATTTAATACTATTATAGACAAATATTTGAAATAAATTGTTAAATTATCATAAATTACTTTACAAAAGATAAAATATATTGTATTATTAATATGTTCCTTGAGCTTTGTTATTGGTACCTCTTACCATAACTAGGTCAATGGTGAAAATAAGATAAGGAGGAAAATATAATGGCTTTGAATAAAGAAGTTAAGACTAAGATTATTAAAGATTTTGCTAGAGATGAAAAAGATACAGGCTCTCCTGAAGTTCAAATAGCAATTTTAACTAATGAGATTAATGCTCTAACTGAACATCTTAAAAATAATAAACAAGATAAAGCTTCTAAAAGAGGACTTTTAATTAAAGTTGGTAAAAGAAGAAGTTTATTAAATTATCTTGTTAAGACTGATGTTAAGAGATACAGAGATGTAGTTGCAAAATTAGGATTAAGAAAATAATTATTAAAAGTAGGCACTCTTTTTTGAGTGCCTTTAATTTTAAAAAGATAACTGAATTGGAGGTAGAAGATATGGATAAAAAAGTATTTGAGTTAGATTTTTATGGAAGAAAGATAGTAGTAGAACATGGACAAGTTGCTAAACAAGCTGATGGGGCTGTACTTGTTAGATATGGTGATACAGTAGTACTTAGTACGGCAGTTGTTAGTAAGAACGCTAATCTACTATCTGATTTCTTTCCACTTATGGTTTTATACCAAGAAAAATTATATTCTGTAGGTAAAATACCTGGAGGATTTATTAAGAGAGAGGGTAGACCTACTGATGCTGCTACACTAGCTGCTAGAATGATAGATAGACCTCTTAGACCATTATTCCCAGAGGATTTTAAGAATGAGGTACAAATTGTTAATACAGTGTTATCTGTAGATCAAGATAATTCACCTGAACTTACTGCTTTACTTGGATCATCACTTTGTGTATCTATTAGTAAGATACCATTTAATGGACCAGTAGCAGCAGTTAAAGTTGGTAGAATTAATGGTGAGTTTATTATTAATCCTACTGTAGAACAAGCAGAAGAGTCTGATATTGACCTTACAGTAGCAGGTACTCGCGACGCTATTAACATGGTTGAAGCTGGTGCTAGAGAGGCTTCTGAAGATGATATGCTTGAGGCTTTAATGTTTGGACATGAAGCTATTAAGAAATTAATTGCTTTTGAAGAAGAAGTTATTAAAGAGATTGGTGTTACTACTATGGAATATGAGAAGTTAGAAATAACTTCAGAACTTAGAAGTGAAGTTGATACTTATGTAAGAGAAAGACTTGATAAGGCACTTAGAATTAAAGATAAATTAGAAAAGTATGCCGCTATTGATAGTTTACAAGAAGAAGTAGTTGAAAAGTATAAGAATGAAAATGAAGATACTATGAAACCTGAGGAATTAAATGAATTACTTACTAAAGTGGCTTTAATATTCCATGGTATAGAATATGAATTATTTAGAAATATTGTTGTTAAAGAGAAGACTAGAGCAGATGGACGTGCTATGGACGAGATTAGACCTTTATCTACTGATATTGATTTACTTCCTAGATGTCATGGTAGTGCTTTATTTACTAGGGGACAAACACAAAGTTTAGCAACAGTTACTCTTGGAGCTTTAGGAGAACATCAAATACTTGATGGTCTTGGAATTGAAGATGCTAAGAGATTTATGTTACATTATAATTTCCCACCATTCTCAGTAGGTGAAACTGGTAGATATGGGGCTCCTGGTAGAAGAGAGATTGGTCATGGGGCATTAGGAGAGAGAGCACTTTCTTATGTTATTCCTAGTGAAGAAGAATTTCCTTATACTATAAGGGTAGTTAGTGAAATCTTAGAAAGTAATGGTTCTAGTAGTCAGGCTACTATTTGTGCTGGTACTATGGCTCTTATGGCTGCAGGTGTTCCTATTAAGAAACCGGTAGCGGGTATTGCTATGGGACTTATTACTCATGAAGACGATTATACTATTCTTACTGATATTCAAGGTATGGAAGATCATCTTGGAGATATGGACTTTAAAGTAGCGGGAACTCGTGATGGTATTACTGCTCTTCAAATGGATATTAAGATTGATGGTATCAATAGAGAAATATTAAAAGAAGCTTTAGCTCAAGCTAAGAAAGCTAGATTTGAAATATTAGATGTTATTGAGAAACAAATAGCTAAACCAAGAGAAGATGTATCTAAGTATGCTCCTAAGACTGAAGTATTTATGATTAATCCAGATAAGATTAAAGATGTTATTGGTCGTGGTGGAGAGATGATTACTAAGATTATCTTAGAATGTAGTAATGTTAATACTGTTAATGATATTAATGCTGTTAAAGTAGATCTTGAAGATGATGGTAGAGTTATTATTTATCATACTGATAGAGATATTATTAATAGAACTGCTGATAGAATTAAGAATATTGCTAGAGAAGTAGAAATTGGTAAAACTTATACTTGTAAGGTAGTTAATGTAGAAGACTTTGGTATATTTGTTGAATTATGGCCTGGATGTGAAGGATTAATTCATGTATCTCAACTTGATACTAAGAGAGTAGATAAACCTAGTGATTTATTTAAAGTTGGGGATGAAGTTATTGCTATAGCTACTGGATACGACAAGAAAGGTAAACTTAACTTATCCAGAAAAGATTTATTAAAGAAATAGTTAGTTCGTTAAATTAAAAAGTTAATTCTCGCTATTGTAGAAAATATTGATTTTATAACTA
>SAMEA104315429__coassemble_350_pt1 | contig 45739 bp, 35 predicted proteins | sample SAMEA104315429__metabat2_high_PE_036 | metagenome-assembled genome bin SAMEA104315429 (sample SAMEA104315429) | gut metagenome | biome: Monkey gut; feature: monkey-associated habitat; material: faeces | place: China | collected 2013 | reverse complement strand
ATACTGATAAACTTATTATTAATACCATTGATAAAAAGATTTTTGATGATGGAGTAATTGATCTTTTAAATAATAGTCACTATAATAATGATATTATCAATTTTATACTTAAATATAAAAGTGAGTATATTAAAAATATTTTAGTAAATATTGATTTTGATAATCTTATATATAATAAAAATAAAACAGATAAATATTTTGATATTATTAATTCTTTGCCTAAGAATATACAAAATAAAATATATAAAAGAAATAGTATATATATTAGAGAAGTTTTAAGCAAATATGATAAGAATGTACTTAAAGAATTTTTAAATAGTGATGATAATAATAAGAATACTTTTGTTATGAATATGCAGAATACTATATTAAAAATATTTAATGTAAGTAGCGAAAAAATAAATTATTGTAAAACTATTATAAAGTATTGCGAAAAAGGAAATATTTTAGAACTACTTAAGAGTATGGAAGTGTTTTTTGATAGAGTAGATGTAGATATTAATTCATTTTTTCAATATAGTAGTTATGACTTTGGTAATGGACTAATTAGTAATATTATAAGTATTGTTAATGATGAAGAAATAAATAATTTTGTTAGAATTAAAAGTTATATGTTTAATAATTATTTTGATAATACTTTAAATAATGCCTCTGTGATTATTAATTTAAATTTATTGATTAAGAATTATAATTTATATAAAGATTTGTTACTTAGTATGTGTAATAACGATATTATACTTAGTGATATTGATAAAAGTAATTTGAGTTTACTTTTTAATGGAAAGATTAATGGTACTCCTTTAACTTTATATGATTTAAACGAAATTAGAAAAAAAGAATTTAATAAGTATAGAGAGGAAATACTTGATAAGAATACTTTTATTAATAGAATTAAAGATATATTTTTTAATAATATTATTGCTTATAACAGTGATTATTTTGATAGTATTGGTAATATTTCATTACTGAAGATACTACAAAAGGATAATATTAATAATAAGGAAATTTTTTATTTAACTGAAGAAATTATTACTAGTATGGATATTATTAATAAGTTAGTTACTACTAATGATAGAGATGAACTAGTTAAAATTATTATTTCTTATATTGATGGGGAAGATACTCCTGTTAATAGAATGATTAATGATATTATAGATATTAAGAGTAAAATTAGAAGATTATATGAACTTGATAGTATGTATAATTTAACTACTTTAGAATCTGCGAGAAAGGTACCTGGTATATATAATAAGGAATATATGGAACTTTATGGCGGAGAGGTATTTGATTTTAATGATAAAAATTATGTATTATATGCACATGTGGTAAGTAGTAGAGAGAATATTGAAGATTTGGTTAATGGTTATAGTAGTGGTAATAGTAATTTTATTTCTTTTAGTCCAATTAGTTATAGAGGGCAGAAATATTATTATGATTACTGTGATTGTATATTGGCATATGATACTATATATGATAATAGCTTTATATGTAGTTCTTTATCTAATATGGGAAGTAATCATTGTATGGTAGAAAAGAATAGCGCAGTTGTGGCCGATAAATATAGAAATCAGAGAGGAATATTAGAAACTAGTTCTGTGAAGAAACAAAATGCAGAAACATTATTATATAGGGAAGGATTAAAACCATGTGGTATTATACTTGTTAATGGAAAAAGACCTAATAGTGATGAAATTATGTATCATAAAAGATATAATTTACCTTTTATTATTACACAAAAAAGAGAAACAGCGATTGATAATCCAAAGAGAGTGTTTACTTCTGGGAATGGTAAATATGTCAGTGACAATAGGATAAAAGAGCTTGATAGTATAAAGAAATATATTGATAGCAAACTAACAATTAAAAAAGAAAATGATATATATACAGGAAGAGAGATAGCTATATTTACTGATACTCATGCTATGTATGAACCTACTATTGCAATACTCGAAGATATTAGATTTAGAGGTATAAGTGATATTTATTCACTTGGTGATAATACTTCACTTGGACCTAATCCTAGAGAAGTACTTGATTTGATGGATAAATATAATGTTAACCAAATTATGGGTAACAGTGAATATTATTTAACTCTAGGAGGTAGTCCTTTTAATTATTGGAGTGAAGAAAGGGAAAGAAGTTTAGATTGGACTAATGATAGAGTACAAGGATATATTAGCAATTTAAAATTATATAAGCCTTCTTTAGATTTATTACTTGGTGGTAAAAAAATAGCATTATGTCATTTTGGTAATGATATTAGATGGGATTTTGTTAAACATAATACTTGGATATATCAAGATAATATTGGTAATGGAAAGTCTGCTGATCAGTTTATGTTTACTAATGGTGATGAATATAATAAAGAAGTAGAATATATGATAAATAAATATGGTATTGATAATCCTAAAGTACAAGGATATTTATCTAGCAAGAATACTCCTATGTTTGATGGGAAACTTATTACTTCGTATGATGATGTTTTTCAAGGGCATGTTCATTTTGAATTAGAAGATAGACTTAATAATACTAATATTCATACTTTAAGAGGAGCTGGTATGGGAGAATATGAGAAAAATAAGAAGAGTATGGCATATTATGTAATATTAAAAGAAAAGAAAATAGGTGGATATGATATAGAAAAAGTGTATGTACCATTTAATAAAAATAGTTTATTATCTAGTATATATTCTTCTGATATGCCTACGAAAACAAAGATACTTAGTTACTTGAAATAATAAGAAAAGAGCATGAAAATGTTCTTTTTATGTAGATATTTGTCTTTTATCGACCAATATTGATGTTTATATAACAAAAATTGGTCAATAAAACTTGCTTTTTAGATAAAATTAGTATATAATTTGATTATGATAGGTTGGTGAATTAAATGGAAAAAATATATAAAAGAGAACTGTATTTAAGAAAAATAAGAGGATTTTATGACGATACAATGATAAAAGTTATTACTGGAATAAGAAGATGTGGTAAATCATATCTTTTAAAAACAATTATTAATGAGTTGAAGGAAAAAGGAGTCAGTGATAATGATATTATATATATTGAATTAGATAAGAAAGAGTTTAAAGATATAGACACTCCTAAAAAATTGGAAAAGGTTATAGATGGCTTTGTTAATGATAAGGCTTTTAAGTATTTATTTATAGATGAGGTACAAAATGTAAAAAATTTTGAAATGGTAATAAATGCTTACAAAGAAGAGGGAAACTATTCTATATTCTTAACAGGTTCTAACTCATATTTATTAAGTGGAGAACTAGTTACCAAATTAACTGGCAGATACATTGAAATTGAGATGTTACCATTAAATTTTTATGAATATGTGGATATGAAAAGATATTTAGAAAAAGAAATAGATATTAATATATATCGTGAATTTGAAGAGTATATAAGAAATGGTGGCTTTCCTGGAGCTTTACATTATAATAATTATGAAGATAAATTATTATATACTAAGAATGTTATTAGTCAAATATTTGAAAAAGATATAAAAAGTAATAATAAAATAAAGAATAAAGCATTGTTTGAAGTAATTCAGAAATTTGTTATAAATAATTTTGGATCTGTTATTTCAATTGGAAGTATACACGAGTATATGTTTAAAAATGAAAATATAAATGTTGATAGAAGAACTATTAAGAAATATATTGAAATATTAGAAAAAGCTAAAATAATATATTCTTGTGATTTATTTGATATTAAGTCAAAAAAAGTTCTTGATGGTGAAAAAAAATATTATTTGGCAGACTTAAGTATATATTTTGCACTTAATACTGATAATAGAATTAATTATGGTCCTGTATTAGAAAATGTTTTATATTCTTATTTGAAAAGTAAAAACTATAATTTAAGTGTTGGAAAAATTGGTAATTTGGAATGTGATTTTATTGCTAGACGTGGTATAGATGAGTACTTCTATATTCAAGTTTCTAAAAATATAGATGATGAAAAAACTGAAAAAAGAGAATATAAACCCTTTTATGAAATAAAAGAAATGTATCCTAGATATTTATTTGTATTAGATTTGATTTTGCAAAAAAACATTAATGGTATTAATAATGTTAATATAGTAGAATTTATATTAAATGATGAAGATTTAAGGTAACTAAGAACATGAAAATGTTCTTTTTATGTAGATATTTGGCTAAAAAAGTCTTTTTAACCTAGACTATGGCTTTGAAATATGTTATACTTTTTATTGGTAGGACAGTGATATTGTGAAGAAAAATAGAAGAAAAAGAAGTAAGAATAAGGGTATTTGGTTTTTTAGAGCAATTGCTATAATATCAATAATTATATTTATAGTATTTGGGATTATGTTATATGTGCTTGATATGATACCATTTAAGTATTTAATTATATTTTATATAGTATTTGGACTATTATATTTATATTTATTTATTACATCTTTTCCTAAGAAAATAAAGAATAAATTTAAGATTAGTTCATGTGTATTTTTAATACTTTTTGGTACTATATTTGGTGTTGGTATTAAATATTTAAATGATACTATGGATTTTGTTGGAGTTATAAGTAAAGATTTATTTCAAAAAGAAGTATATTATGTTATGACTTTAGAAAATTCTAAATATAAAGATATTAAAGATTTAGATGGTAAGTCTATAGGCATATATAGTTCTAAGAATAGTACTAAAGCTAGTAATGAATTAAATAAAAGGATAAAGAATATTTCTAAAGAGTATAAGAATGTTGTGGAATTATTTGAAGATTTACAAGATAATAAGATAGATGCTGTATTAATTAATGAATCTACGAAGAATTTACTTGATACTGATCTAGCTGATATGAAACTTAAATTAAAGGAAATATATAAGGTATATGTTTCAATAGAAAAGACTGATATAGTAAAAGTAGTTGATATTACTAAGAAGCCATTTAATATATATGTAGCAGGTGGAGATGCTTATGGTAGTATTGATAATGTTACTAATACTGACGTTAATATGATTATTACAGTAGATCCTGTTAATAGAAAGGTATTACTTACTTCAATACCAAGAGATTATTATGTTAATTTACCTTCGTTTGGTGATGATGCTTATGATAAACTTACTCATGCTGGATATTATGGTATAGAAGAGTCTGCTAAAGCTATAGAGAATTTACTTGATATTGATATTAACTATTATGTAAAGGTTAATTTTTCTACGATAGTTGGTGTTATCGATGCAATAGAAGGGGTAGATGTTGATTCGGATTATAGTTTTTGTGTTGAGGGTGGCGGTCCTTGTTATAAAAAAGGATATAATCATATGGATGGTCAGAAAGCTCTTGCTTTTGCGAGGGAAAGACATTCATTTAAAGATGGCGATGTACAGAGAGTAAAGAATCAGCAAAAAGTACTTACAGCAATTATTAAAAAAATTACATCATCAACAACTTTGGTTACTAATTTTTCACAAATATTAGATAGTGTTGGAAATAGTTTTTCAACAAATATGGAAACTAAAAGTATTAATAGATTTATTAAGATGCAACTTAATGATATGCAAGGTTGGAATATAGAAAGTCAAAATCTCGTTGGTACAGATTTATATACAAAAAAAACATATACATATCCAGGACTTAATTTGTATGTTATGGAAAAGGATCAAGATTCAATTGACGGAGCAAAAGAAAAGATAAAAGGGTATTTAAATAAAAAATAAGTAGTATAAGGAGTAGACACAATGAAAATATTATTTATATCTTCTGATTATCTTAAACCAGAAAAAGGTTCGAATATCTATACTGACTTAGCAGATGCATTAAATAAAAATAATCACATTGTTAAGGTCGTTGTTTCAGAAGAAAGAAAAAAAATTGATAAAACGACATTGTTTGAAGAAAATGGAATACCAGTTTTAAGAGTTAGAACAGGAAATTTATATGAAATAGGATTTGCTGAAAAAGCTTTAACTTTTTTGACGATAAGTAGAGATTTGAAAAGAGGAATAAATAAATTCTTCTCTCACGAGGAGTTTGATTTAATTCTTTTTCAATCTCCTCCTTTAACTCTATATAAAGTGGTTAAATGGGCTATGAAAAAATATAAAGCTAAGTCTTATTTGATGATGAAAGATATTTTTCCACAAAACGGAGTGGATATTGGTCTCTATACAAAGAAAAGTCCTGTGTATATGTACTTTAAATTAGGAGAAAAGCAACTTTATAAAATTAGCTCAAAGATAGGATGTATGTCTGAAGGAAATAAAAGGTATTTAATAGAACATAATCCTGAATTGAATTCTGATAAATTTGAAATATTTAGAAATACTGTTAGAATAACTAATGATAGTTTGACTGATAAGGAAAGAAATTTAATAAGAAAAAAATATGGTATAACAAAAGAGGACGTTGTTGCTATATTTGGTGGTAATTTTGGGAAACCTCAAGGACTAGATTTCTTATTAGAGGTTATAAAAAAATATAAAAAGAAAAAAAATATAAAATTTATTTTAATTGGTAGAGGAACTGAAAAAAATAGAATCTTTTCAATGGTAAAAGAAGAAAAATGTGATAATGTTTTAACTTTTGACTTTATTCCGAGAAGAGAGTATGAAAGATTAACTCGTGCTTGTGATATTGGATTAATATTTCTGGATAAAAGATTTACTATTCCTAATTTTCCTTCGAAAACCCTTTCGTATTTAGAATGTTCTCTTCCAATCATGGCTGCAATTGATAAAAATACTGATTATGGTGATATGCTTACTGAGGTAAATTGCGGATTTTGGGTTGAAAATGGAGATATTAAAAGTTATTCAAAATACTTTGACAAGCTAATTAAAGATAAAGACTTAAGAATAAAAATGGGTAAAAATGGTAGAAAATACTTTGAAAAAGAATGTAATGTTGAAAATTCTGTAAAGATTATTGAAAAATATGTAGAGGAGTGTAATAAAAATGTTTAAAGATAAAGTATTATTAATTACTGGTGGAACGGGTTCTTTTGGAAATGCTGTTTTGGAGAGATTCTTGGATTCTGACTTAAAAGAAATAAGAATATTTTCTAGAGATGAAAAAAAACAAGAAGATATGAGAATAAAATATAAAAATGATAAAATTAAATTTTATATTGGTGATGTACGTGATTATAGAAGTATAGATGATGCTATGGATGGCGTTGACTATATATTTCATGCTGCTGCTTTAAAGCAAGTGCCATCATGTGAATTTTTTCCTGTACAGGCAGTTAAAACTAATGTTTTGGGTACAGATAATGTACTAGAAGCCGCAATTAATCATAATGTCAAGAAAGTAATTGTTCTTAGTACTGATAAGGCTGCTTATCCTATTAATGCTATGGGTATGAGTAAAGCATTGATGGAAAAAGTTGCAATTGCAAAAGGAAGAAATTTAAGAGATGATCAAACTATTATATGTCGTACTAGATATGGTAATGTTATGGCAAGCCGCGGTTCTGTAATACCATTATTCTGTGAACAAATCAAAGAAGGAAAACCTCTTACTATTACAAATCCTGATATGACTAGATTTATGATGACTTTGGAGGAAGCAGTAGATTTAGTAATTTATGCTTTTGAGCATGGAAAACAAGGAGATTTATTTGTTCAAAAGGCTCCCGCTGCTACTATTGAAACTTTAGCTACTGCTGTTAAAGAACTTAAACAAAGTGATGTTCCAATTAATTGCATAGGTACTAGACATGGTGAAAAATTATATGAAGTATTAGTTACTAAAGAAGAAATGGTAAATGCTATTGATATGGGTAATTATTACAGAGTTCCAGCAGATAATAGAAACCTTAATTACCAAAAATATACTAATGAAGGAAATGCGGATTTAAATAATATAGAAGAATATAATTCTCACAATACTACAAGACTTGATGTTGTTGGTATGAAGAAATTGTTAAAGAAATTAGACTTGTTTAAGTAGGAGGTATGCATGAAAGTATTAATAACTGGAAGTAATGGTTTTATTGGAAAGAATCTTATATCTCATTTACAAGAGGAAAAAGATTTAGAAATTGTGACATTTGATATTAATGATGACTTTTCAAAAATAGAAAATAACATAAATAATATTGATTTTATATTTCATTTAGCTGGAGTTAATAGACCGCAAAGTGTAGAAGAATTTTATCAAGGAAATGCAGATTTAACTAAGAGAATAGTTGATTTGATTAAAGATAAGGATATTCCACTATTAATAACTTCTAGCATACAGGCTGAACGAGATAATGATTATGGAAAGAGTAAAAGATTAGCAGAAGAATATATTATCAATAATTTAAATAAATATTATATTTTTAGACTTCATAATGTTTTTGGAAAGTGGAGTAGACCTAATTATAATTCTGTTGTTGCTACATTTTGTTATAATATTTCACATGATTTAGATATTACTATTAATGATCCAACCGCTGAACTTTCATTAATATATATAGATGATATTATGAATGAGTTTATTAAAGTAATGCATGGCGGTACACCTGAAGAAAGAAATGAGAATTATTATTATATTAATCCAAGGTATAATGTTACTTTAGGGTATATTGCTTCAAAATTATACGAATTTAGAAATAGTATGAATTCTATTTATGTCCCAAATACTGGAAATGAGTTTGTAAAAAAACTATATTCTACTTATATTAGTTATGTTGATGTTGATAAAATGGCAGTGACTGCTGTTAAAAACGTAGATGAACGTGGAGCATTTGTTGAACTTATGAGAACAAATGAGTGCGGTCAATTTTCTGTTTCATTTAGTAAACCTGGCATTGTTAGGGGGAATCATTATCATCATACTAAACTAGAAAGGTTTATTGTTATTAAAGGTAAGGCAAAAATAAGTTTTAGTAGTGTTATTGATGAAAATGATAATTATTCATTTATCGTTGATGAAAATGATATTAAAATTGTTACAATACCAGTAGGATATACTCACAATATAGAAAATATTGGCGATAAAGAAATGATTTTAGCCATTTGGTGTAATGAATTATTTGATAAAGAAAAACCAGATACTTATTATAAAAAAGTAAGGGAAAAGAAGTAGGTGAAAAAATGAATAGGTTAAAAGTTATGGTTGTTGTTGGTACAAGACCAGAAATTATTAGACTTTCTGAAGTTATAAAAGCGATAGATAAATATTTTGAATTGGTATTGGTTCATACTGGACAAAATTATGATTATACTTTAAACCAAGTATTCTTTGAGGAATTTGGTTTAAAAAAACCTGATTATTATTTAGATTCTCCTGGTAAAAATCTTGGTGAAACAGTTGGAAACATTATAGCAAAAAGTTATGAAGTTATAAATGAAGTTAAGCCTGATGCTTTGTTAGTATTAGGCGATACAAATAGTTGCTTAGCAGCGTATTCTGCTAAGAGATTAAAAGTACCTATTTTTCATATGGAGGCTGGCAATAGATGCTTTGATTTTAATGTACCTGAGGAAATTAATAGAAGGGTAGTGGATCATATTAGTGATATTAATTTAGCGTATACAGAGAATGCCCGTAGATATTTAATTAATGAAGGTATTAAAAATGATTTTTTATATGTTACAGGTTCTCCGATGAAGGAAGTATTATATAAAAATATGGATAGTATAAATAAATCTAATATTTTAAAAAAACTTAATTTAAAGGAAAAAGATTATTTTGTTGTTAGTGCTCATAGAGAAGAAAATATTGATATTGATTCTAAGTTTATGGAACTTGTTAATTCATTAAATAAAGTAGCAGAAACTTATGGTAAAAAAATTATTTTTTCTACTCATCCTAGAACTGCTAAAAGAATAAAAGAAAAGAATATTAAATTCAATGATTTAATAATTAATATGGAGCCAATGGGATTTTTTGACTATGTAAATTTACAAAAAAATGCTTATTGTGTTTTGTCTGATAGTGGTACTATTCCGGAGGAAAGTTCTATACTAAATTTTCCTGGGGTATCTATGAGAAATAGTACTGAAAGACCTGAATCTTTGGATGCTGGTAGTATTGTTCTTGGTGGTGTCAATGAAAGAGATATTCTTAATTCAATAGAATTAGCTGTTAGTTCTTATGTAGAAAACAAAGAAAACCCAGTAAGAGATTATAATGATGTTAATGTGTCTGAAAAAGTTGTTAAAATAATACAAAGTTATTATAATATTGTAAATGAGAGAATTTGGAGGAAGTATTAGTGAAAGTTTTGATTTTAACCACCGTTATGGCTCCATATAGAATAGATTTATTTAATGAACTTGGAAAAAATATATCTCTCACAGTATGTTTTGAACAGTTAAAAGATAAAACAAGAAATAATGATTGGTACAAAAATAATTTTAAAAATTTTAAACCAATAATACTTAAAAATTCAAATAAATCATTAAAAAAAATCAAATGGGATTTTATAAAAGAGTTAAATAAAAAATATGATGTCGTTATATTTTATGAATATAGTACAATTACATCTATAATTTCTATTTTTAAGTGTCAATTACGTGGTATAAAATATTTAATTAATTGTGATGGTGCAATTATAGAAAAGAAAAGTATAAAGGATATAATAAAGAAAATCTGTATTAGCAAGGCAGATGGATTACTTGCAAATGGAAATAGCGCTAAAAATTATTTTCTAACTTATGGGGCAAAAGAAAAAAATATATTCTTACATAAATTTAGCGGTAATTATAAAAATGAGATTTTAACTGAGCCAATTGACTATAAGAAAAAAATTGTTTTAAGAAAAAAACTTAATCTTGATTTTAAACGTTTATATATTTGCGTTGGTACATTTACTTATAGAAAGGGTTTTGATCTTTTACTAAATGCACTTATTGATACTTCATCGAATGATGTTGGATATGTACTTATTGGCGGTGGTGAAAATAAGAATGAATATGTGGAATTCGTTAAAAAAAACAAATTACAAAATGTAAAAATTCTTGATTTCATGTCAAAAGAGGAACTTCTAAAATATTATGATGCTTCTGATGCTTTTATTTTTCCAACGCGATACGATATATGGGGATTGGTTGTAAATGAAGCAATGTCTCGTGGATTACCGGTTATATCTACAAATAAGTGTATGGCTGCTGTTGAGCTAGTAAATAAAAAAAATGGAATTATTATTGAAAGTGATTCGGTTTCATCATTAAAATTAGCAATTCTAAAATTTAATAAATTTAATAATGAAAAATTGTACGAAATGGGTTGTAACTCAATAAAAGAAATAAAAGATTATAATATAGAAAATTTATCAGAAGAACATGTTAATGTTATTAAAAAAGTAATAAGAAGGGTTTAAAAAGGAGAAAAAAATGAAAATTATATATGTATCTTCATTAATGTCAAAAAAGAAAATGAATTATATAATTAATAATTCTATGTCAAAACCTCCACAATCTATTCAAAGATATCATAGATTACTTTGTGAAGGTTTAACTGATAATAATTGTGAAGTAAAGACAATCTCTGCTTTACCAATATCCAATAGTGTTTCAAAACAAATATTTTGGAAGTCTGAAACCGAAAAAGAAAATGATGTTACATATCAATATTTGCCTTTTGTTAATATAATTATAATTAGACAATTATTTCTTTTTATATTCACATTTTTATATTCAATTAGAGAAATAATTAAAAATAATGATGTTGTATTTATTTGCGATGTTTTAAATACTTCTATTTCTATTGCAGCATTATTTTCTTGTAAATTATTTGGAATTAAATGTACAGGAATAGTTACTGATATGCCAAGTGATATGAAAAATAGTAAAAAAATTAGTATAATGTTAAATAACTTATTTTTGTCTTTGTATGATAAATATGTATTTTTAACTCAGTATATGAATGATAAAATTAATAAATCAAATAAACCATATGCAATTATAGAGGGAGTTTGTGAGGCTTTTGATAATGCCGATGTAAAAAAATCAAATTATATTATGTATGCAGGTGGTTTGTATGAAAAATATGGTATTAAATATTTGATTGATGGGTTTATAGAAGCTAAACTTCCTGATGTTGAATTAAAGTTATTTGGCAGTGGTGAATTAAGTGAACAAATACAAAAAAATAATTATCCTAATGTTGTTTATGGTGGCGTCTTAACAAATGATGAGATTTTAAAATGTGAAAGAGAGGCTTTGCTATTAGTTAACCCTAGATTTTCAAATGAAGAATATACAAAATACTCATTTCCTTCAAAAAATATGGAATATATGTCATCTGGTACTCCGGTTTTAACAACTAAATTAATTGGAATTCCTGATGAATATTTTAATTATACTTATTTAATAGAAGAAGAAAATACAGATGGTATCAAAAACAAACTAATAGAAATATTTAGTAAATCAAAAAATGAACTAAAAAAAGTTGGAAGAAAAGCTCAATTATATGTTTTAAAAAATAAGAATAAAAGAGTTCAAGGAAAAAAAATTAAAACTCTTTTGAGCAATGATACTTCTAAATCTAAAGAAGAAAAGTCAAAAATGTTTAAAATTTATGGTTTTTTTGCTCTTTTTTCAATAATTATTTTGAGCAGAAATACATTAATAGCTAGCAATATCTTGGGATTTTATAAATCATTACTTTTATCATTAATTATTTATATTCCATTAATTATATGGTACATCAAATATAAAAAATATAGGAAAAGGTCATTCATATTATTTGTACTTATTATATTAATGTTAATTTCTATATTTATTAAACTAGACTTTCAATTTTATAATTTTACTATATTATTGTATTTGATTTTATCATATATATATGTTTCTTTATACAAAACAGATAATGTACTAAAATGGTTTTGTATAATAATTCTTTTCTTATCAATTTATTCTTTGATAGGATGTTATATTTTATATCCTACTATTTTGAGTAAAATAGGAATGGATAATATTTCTAACAATGCACTTTATTTTTCTAATGTTGCAGGTACTCCTTTTTTGAATTTTTTCTTTTCATTCCCTGTTGTTTTGCCTAACTATATAAGAAACTTTGGCATTTTTACTGAACCTGGTTTCTTTCAGTATTATTTAATATTATGTATGTGTATTTTAGTTAATTGCAATTTTTTTGAAAAAAAACTTAAAATATTTTCTATGCTAGTAATAATAATTACTATGATTTCAACTTTTTCTACTGCGGGTTATATTTGTATGTTATTATTACTTGTTTCATTATTTATTTATAAGCTTTTCTTATTGATTAAACAGTCAAACATAAAAAGAAAAAAAACAATAATTTTTTATATTTCTTTTTCTTGCCTTTTTTTAGTTGTATTAATTTATATTTTTAATAGTCATTTTCAATTTAATAATTTAAATCAAATGCTTAAAATGATTATTTCAAAGTTGACAACTAAAAACGATTCAACATCAACTAGGTTATATAGCTTTGTCTTTACACTAAAAATGTTTATACATAGTTTTCTTATTGGCAATAATTTTCAAGATGTTATTAATGCCAATGTAATTATTACAAATACCAATATTTCGTTTTTAGCAATTTATGGTTTTATTAATGGTTTGTTGTTATTGATTTTGCAATTTAGATTTTGTACTGCTTTAACTAAAAATAAATTTCGCTTATTTTTGATATTTTTTGTTTTATTGTTGTCAGTTAATAATCACTTATTTATTGGCGTTAATTCATTTTGGATAATGTTATTACTTGGAGTTAAGGAGGATTAAAAAATGAAATTGTTATGGGTTGTTAATATTATTTTTCCGTATCCGGCGGAAAAAATAGGAATGAAAAAAACAGTTTTAGGTGGATGGATGCTTTCACTTTTGAATGAGGTGAAAACGAATAAAAATATTAATGAGATCGCAGTGGTTACTACATATAATGGAAAAGAATATAAAAAGTATCGTGATAATAACATAGTATACTATTTAATACCATGTTCTAATAGAGAAAAATATGATAAAAAAGTTGGAATTATATTTAAAGATATATATAATGATTTTAAACCTGATTTAATTCATATACACGGTACTGAATATCCACATTCATTATCTGCTGTTGAAAATAGTGGTAATATTAAAACTTTAATTTCTATACAAGGATTAGTTTCTGTATATGGGATTGATTGTTATTATAATGCAGGAATAAGTAAAAAGGAAATGTTAAAAAATATAACACTAAGAGATTTACTTAAAGGTGACTTATTAGTTACACAATCATTCGGATTTAAAAGAAGAGGTAAATATGAGCAAAAGGCTTTAAAAATGTGTGATTACATTATAGGAAGAACTTCTTGGGATAAATCTTATGCTTATAGTATATCAAATCAATTTAAATATAAAAAATGTTGTGAAAGCCTTAGAGATTCTTTCTATAATAATAATTGGGATATTTCAAAAATTGAAAGACATTCTATTTTCGTTAGTCAGGCTTCTTATCCTATAAAAGGATTTCATATACTATTAAAATCAATTAATTTATTAAAAAATATTTATCCTAATTTAATAGTATATGTTTCTGGCACTGATATAATTAAATATGATTCCAATAATTTTATTAGTAAGATAAAATTGACTGGTTATGGAAAATATCTTTTAAAATTAATTAAGAAATATAATTTAGTAAATAATGTGAAGTTTTTAGGATTATTAGATGAAAAACAAATGATGGATAGGTTACTAAAGTCAAATGTTTTTGTTCAAGCTTCTTCAATTGAGAATAGTCCTAATTCATTAGGTGAAGCTATGCTTTTGGGAATGCCTTGCGTTGCATCTTATGTTGGCGGAACAGCCGATATGTTATTGGATAAAAAAGAAGGATTATTGTATCCTTTTGGTGATTATGCAATGCTTGCTTATTATATATCTTTAATTTTTGATAATGATGATATGGCTATTAAATTTGGTATGAATGCACAAAAACATGCAGCAATTACTCATGATAAAAAGAATAACAGTAATGAATTAATTAATATATATATGGAGGCTTTTAATGACACTAAAAAATAAATTACTTTCTAAATTTAATATGGGTGATGTTTCAAAAAATGTCAGTTGGATATTAATACAAAATATATTTTCGATGATTTGTAGTGTATTTGTAACGGCTATAGTAGCAAGACATTATGGTGCGGCAGGATATGGATATATTAATTTTGCGCAGTCATTTGTTGCTTTATTTTCATTTATTGCTATAATGGGAACTAATCATATTATTATGAAGAATTTGTCTGAAGATAAAATTGAAGATGGTATTGTACTAGGATCTAATCTTTTTATAAGAATAATACTTGCTATTATTTCATTACTTGTCAGCCAAGGAATTTCACTATTAATTTATGATAAAGACATTAACATTTTAATTTTATTATTTAATTTAAATACAATTCTATGTAGCTTCGATGTTTTTTCATATTATGCACAATCAAAAATGCAAAATAAATATATCTCTATTTCAAAAATAATATCTATTACTGTTTTTTCTATTTTGAAACTATTGGTTATTTTTCTTGATTTAAATATTAACTTTTTTGTGTTAACATATTTGATTGAAACTATAATTTATTCAATATTGTTATATATATCTTACAGAAAAATAAGCTCTAATAGAAATGTTAAATGGAAGATTGATTATTTATACATAAAAGAATTGTTGAAAAAAGGAAAATATTACGCATTGGCTTCACTAATGGTTACTATATATTTACGAATCGATCAAGTTATGTTGGGAACAATGATTAGTGATAAATCACAAGTTGGAATATATTCTGCTGCTGTTAGAATTTCTGAAATTTGGACTTTTGTACCAATTTCTATAATAACGTCATATAAACCAATAATCATTAATGAAAAAGAAAAGAGTAAAGCTAAATATGACAAAGAACTTAGCAAATTGTATAATATTGTATCTTTTGTGTGCTTTTTGTTTGTTGTCATTATTTGTGTTTTTGGAAAATTAGGTATTTATATATTATATGGAAATGAATATAGTAATGCCTATATTCCTTTGATTATTTTAACTATAGGAATATGGTTTGGTGTTTTAGGAAATATTCATTATATTTGGATGATATGTGAAAATAAAGAAAAATATAGCACATTTTACTCTTTTTCTGGTTGCATTACTAATATAATATTTAACTTTTTACTTATACCAAAATATGGTATTATTGGTGCTGCTATTGCAACATTAATAAGTCAAATTTCATCTAATATTTTATCCTTTTCTTTAATCAAAGATGCGAGAATATTGACAAAAAAAATCATAATATCATTAAATCCTATTAATGGTTTGAAAGAATTAAAAAATAAAGTGAGGTAATTTTATTGTGAAAAATAATTATTTAAAAAAATTACAAGATACCGAATTAGATATTTTGTGTGAAATAGATAGGGTTTGTAGAAAAAATAATATAAGATATTTTATAATGTATGGTACTCTTTTGGGAGCGGTTAGGCATAGAGGATTTATCCCTTGGGATGATGATATTGATATTGTTATGCCAAGAATAGATTATGAGAAATTTTTAAACATTGCTTCTAAGGAATTAAAAAGTAAATATATTATTGATTTTATTAATACTAATAAAAACTATTATTTACCTTTTGCAAAAATAAAAAACAAAAATACATCTTTTATAGAAAAAAATGCAGTTAATTATGATGGAAATAATGGTATATGGGTAGATATTTTCCCTTATGATAATTATAAGACAAATAAAAAAAGTGCATTATTTAATTTGAAGTTTAAAATAATATTATTTTTTCATGCAATTATGATTAATCGTTCATTAAAACTGAATTTTAAAAAGTCTTCATTTGCACTTTCATTATTTTCTAAAATATTTACTAATAATTTTTGCTGTAAAATCATTAATATTTTAAGTAGAGGTGGTAAAAGAGAAGATTATGTTTTGTATTATAGTACGCAAGGTGCAATTAAGACTCCTATTTTTAGTAAAAATGACATTTTTCCTTTGAAAGAAATTAATTTTTGTGGCAAGAAGTTTTATGCTCCAAATAATTATAAAGATGTGCTTATCCAGTTGTATGGTAATGATTATATGAAATTGCCTCCAATTGAAAAAAGAGTAACTCATAATCCTATAAAGATTGTTTTTGAAGATAATGAAACTATTGAATTTGATAAAAAAGAAGGAGAGAAATAATATGAATATAACAGTTGTTGGAGGGGGAAATGTTGGTACTTTAATTGCTGGACAATTAACATTAAAAGGAAATAATGTCACAATCTATACTAGTGATATTAGCAAATGGAGTAATGAAATTATTATTTTTGATACTGATGTAAATAAGGAATATACTTATAGTCCTTTTAAAATTACAGATAATATTTGCAAGGCAGTAAGTTCGGCTGATATTATATTTATAACTTTACCAGCTTTTGCTATAAAACAATTTATAATGAATTCTGAAAAATATATAAAAGCAGGAACTTTGATTGGAATTTATCCTGGAACTGGTGCTAACGAAATTGCTTGTAGTGAATTACTCGATAATGGTTGTGTAATTTTTGGTACTCAAAGAATTTGTTCAGTAGTTAGATTAAAAGAATATGGAAAATATGTTGTTACCTCAGGAAAAAGAAATACTATGTACATTGGTGTTTTGCCTATATCTCAGGGTGAAAGAATAAGAAAGTTGTTTTCTGAATTATTTGAAATAGATACAATTTTATTGCCAAACTATTTAAATGTTACTTTGACACCATCTAATCCTATACTTCATCCTTCAAGATTGTATAGCATATTTAAAGATTATTATTCTGGAAAAGTATATGATAAAATACCATTATTTTATGAAGATTGGACAAATGAGACTTCTAAAATATTAATCAATTGTGATCATGAACTTCATACAATTTTAAATAAAATGTCATTGGATACGTCTTATATACGACCATTATTGGAACATTATGAATCAACCAACTATGTAGAATTAACAAATAAAATTCACTCGATACGTGGCTTTAAGGGACTTGAAACTCCTTCTAAAAGAATGGAAAATGGATTTATACCAGATTTGAATAGCAGATACTTTACTGCAGATATTCCTTACGGTTTAATTATAATTAAAGCATTTGGAATGTTATATTCCGTTGACACTCCTACTATTGACACTATAATTGATTGGTATCAAAGAATAGTGAATAAAGAATATATAAATATTTCTAGTAATACTTTAGGTAAAGACTCTGTAGAACTTAATTTGCCTCAACTATATGGAATTGATTCTGATGTGAAAGTGAAAAAATTTTATAGTAAGTAGTAATTTATAAAAAAAATACAAAAATTAGTTTGTATTTTTTCTTTTATATGTTATACTTGAAATAGATAAAATGCTATTATTATGGAGGTAAGTATGAGAAAAAGAAAAAATAATAAGTTGATTTTGTTTGTTATACTTGGTGTTATCATATTATGTGGTATTGGCATAGGAGTATATTTTGTTATTGATAATAATAAAAAAATTCCTGATAAAAAAGAAAATGTTAAAGGTGAAGTAAAGGAAGAAAAAAAGGTTACTATAATTGATGTTGATAGTGATACTAGACCTTATGCTATTATGATTAATTGTCATAATGGTGCATTACCTCAAGCTGGTCTTGATAAAGCATATATGGTATATGAACTTATGGTTGAAGGTGGTATTACTAGAATGATGGCATTATTTAAAGATACAGAGGTAGATAAAATTGGTTCTGTTAGAAGTGCTAGAACACAATATTTAGATTATGTATATGAAAATGATGCTATATATGGTCATGCCGGAGGAGCTGCTGATGCATTAAGTAGAATTGCTAGTGAAGATATTAATGATGTTGATGTTGATGGTCAATATGGATTTAGAGATACTTCTTTAAATAGAGCTTGGGAGCATAAATTATTTACTTCTACTAAATTATTAGGTGAAGGAACAAATAATAGAAAGTATAGAACTACTACTGAAACTAAGAGTTTACTTAAATATAGTGCTGAAGAAATAGATTTATCTAAATTAGATGGTAGTAGTATAGCTAATAATGTTAGTATTAAATATTCTGATTATAGAACTTCTAATTATACTTATGATAGTGATAATAAAGTATATTTAAGAAGTATGAATGGTACTAAGAATGTTGACTTAGTAACGGGAGAACAATATAAGGTTAAGAATATTATTATATATGGTGTTAATTATTCTAATTATTGTGATCATGGATACTGTGCATATCAAAAAATAGATAATGTTGGTAGTGGAGATGGATATTATGTATCTAATGGTTATAGTATACCTATTACTTGGAATAAGAGTGGTAAAAATGATAAAACTATATATAAAATAAAATCTAGTGGTGAAGAATTAGTTGTTAATGATGGTAATACTTATATTCAGATTTATCCTACTAGTGGTAATTTAAATATGGGGTAGAAAAAAATCTACTCTTTTTAATTGACTATGATTTAAAATAATGATAAACTTAGATTATGTAAGGATGTGAAGTAAATGCAAGCAATTATGTTAGCAGCTGGTAAGGGCTCTAGACTTGGTAAATATACTAAAAATAATACCAAATGTATGCTTAATATACATGGTAAAACTTTATTAGAAAGAGCAGTTGATTCTCTACTTGAGGCTGATATTAAAGATTTTATTATTGTACTTGGTTATAAAGGTGAAAATGTAAAAGAATATATTGAAGAAAAAGAACTTGATAAGAAAATTAATATTACTTATATAAATAATGATATATATGATACTACTAATAATATATATTCTTTATATTTGGCAAAAGATTATTTGGTTAAAGATGATACTATACTCTTGGAATCTGATTTGATATATGATACTTCTATAGTAAAAAAATTAGTTAATTCTAAGTATGAGAGTGCGGCAGTTGTAGCTAAATATGAAGAATGGATGGATGGTACTGTTGTAACTTTAAATGATGACGATACTATTAGTTCATTTGTAGAAAAGAAAGATTTTGATTATGGTGATGTAAATAAGTACTATAAAACAGTTAATATTTATAAATTTAGTAAGGAGTTTAGTGAAAGATTTTATTTACCATTTTTAGAATCTTATATTAAAGCTTATGGTAATAATGATTATTATGAACTTGTTTTAAAGGTTATTAGTGGACTTAAAGAGGCTAAGTTACATGGTTTACAATTAAATGGTGAAGATTGGTATGAAATAGATGATTGTCAAGATTATGATATAGCTAAAGCTATTTTTGCTCCAAGTACTAGAGAAAAACTAGAATTATTTCATAGGAGATTTGGTGGATATTGGAGATTTAATGGTATTAAAGATTATTGTTATTTAGTTAATCCTTATTTTCCTACTGATAAAATGATAAATAAAATGAAGTATTTTTATAATGAACTTTTATTTAATTATCCTTCTGGTCAAAAAATAGAAAGAATATGTGCTTCTAGAATGTTTGATAATGTTAGTGAAGAAAACATTTTAATTGGCAATGGGGCAGCAGAGCTTATTAATAATCTAAGATATGTTACTAATAAGAAAATTGCTCTTACTATTCCATCATTTAACGAGTATGTAAGATGTTTTCCGGATAATGATATTTTATATATAAATAGTAAAGATAATGACTATAGATTATCTTTGGATGAATTAATTAAAGTGTTAGATAAAGTTGATACTTTGATAGTTATATCTCCAGATAATCCTAGTGGTTCTCATTTGACTTATGATGAAACTATTAAGTTGTTAGATACTGCTAGTGAAAAGAATAAACAAGTTATATTTGATGAATCTTTTATTGACTTTGCTGATGATAATTATACTTTAATCAATGAAGATATATTAAATAAATATTCTAATTTGATTGTTATTAAGAGTATTAGTAAATCTTATGGTGTGCCTGGCCTTAGACTTGGAGTACTTGCAAGTGGTAATAAAGAATATTTGGATATTATTAATAAGAATTTACCTGTATGGAATATTAATTCATTTGCAGAATACTTTTTACAAATTATTTCTATTTATAAGAAAGATTATGTTATTGGATGTAACAAGATAAAAGAAGAAAGAAATAGATTCTATAATAAATTATTAGAAATAAAAGAATTAAATGTTTATAAATCTGATGCTAACTATTTTATGATTAAATTAAATAAAGGTAAAGCAGAAGAAATAGCGGAATATCTTTTAGATAGTAAAAAGATATTAATTAAAGTACTTAATGGTAAAAATGGCTTTGATGATAATGAATATATTAGAATAGCTATTAAATCTAAAGAAGAAAATGATTATTTATTAGAAAGTATTAAAGAATATTATTTGTAAAATATGATATTCTTTTTTCTATTACCTTGATAATAATGGCTTTTTATAGTATAATTTAATAGAAAGCTGGTGCCTAAGATGAAGAAAAATACTTTATTTAAAAATACAATTTATAAATCTATACTTAGTTTGGTAAATATAGTTATTCCTATAATAATAGGCCCTTACATTGTAAGATTGTTAGATGTTAATTTATATGGAACTTATAATAGAGTATTATCTGAGTTTCAGATTTTTTTAGCATTTGCCTCTTTTGGAGTTTATAATTATGGAGTTAGAGAAATTAGTAGAATTAGGAATGATAAAAAAGCTACTTCTAAACTTTTTAGTAATTTGTTTTTGATTTCTCTTTTTTCTAATATATTAGTATTAATTATATATTTATTTTATGTTATATTCTCTTCGAGTGGGATAGCAACATCATTATATATGATAATGATAATACAAATAGTTGCTAATGTGTTTTATGTAGAATTTGTTAATGAGGCTTTAGAAAATTATAAATTTATTACTATAAAATCTGTTATTGTTAAGATTATTTATTTTATTGCTTTATTATTATTTGTAAGAAAGCCTGATGATGTTATTTTATATGCGATAATAGTTTGCTTAACTATATTATTAAATAATATAATTAGTTTTATATATTCAAAGAAAAAAATTAAATTTGATTTTTCGGAATTTAAACTTAAAAAATATATTAAACCATTAATAGCGGTTTTAATTATTTCTAACCTTGATTTATTATATAGTCAGCTTGATAAAGTTATGCTTGGAAAATATGTTGATGATGTTTCTGTTACACTATATTATATTCCTTATTATGTTGTGTCTACATTAGCTTCTATTCCTTATTCTATAATATTTGTATCAATTCCCAGAATGTCATATATTTTAAAAAATGAAGGTAAGGAGAAGTATGAAGAGAAATTAAATAACTCTATTTCTTCGTTATTATTTATAATAGTTCCAATGTGTTTTGGTATATTTGTTCTTGCTAAAGAAATAATTGCATTATATGCAGGAGAAAAATATGTTGCAGCTGTTATTCCTCTTATGATTGCAAGTATGGTTAGGATATTTGTTAGTCTAGAATCAGTTATGAATAATTTAGTTATGTATCCTAATGATAGAGAGGATAGAATATTAAAAATTTCACTTAGCTGTGGAGCATTGAATTTGATTATGAATTATTTATTAGTCTTTTTTGATATTTTGAATCCTTCAACTGCAATGATAACTACAGGTATTTCAGAAATTATTGTATTCATTTGTCATTATATTTACGCAAGAAAAAAAATGAATTTAAATGTAGAAATATTTACAAAAAGAAATTTACTTTATTTGATAATAGGTATACTTTTTATACCACTTTCATTAATAATCAGAACTTTTAATTTGAACTTTGTTGTAAATCTTTGCTTGATTGTGGTCGCTTGTATCGTTTTATATTTTGGCGTTTTGTTATTGACAAAAGATAATAATTTAATATTTATTTTAAGTAAGTTTAAATTTAAGATTGGAAAAGGTGATAAAAAATGAAAAGAATCATAGTTCCTACTGGCTATATGGGAAGTGGAAGTTCTGCTATTACGGATTTAGTTGCAGAGTTTAAGGATTGTCAAAATGAATATAAGAGTTATGAATATGTGTTATTACATTGTCCGAATGGACTTTTCGACTTAGAAGATAAATTATTAATAGGCAATAATGCAATTAGAAGTGATGAGGCTATAAGAAGTTTTGAACTACAAATGAAGAAATTATACGATAAAAAATATTGGTGGGTAGGAAATTATAAAAAAATTATTAGTCCTAACTTTATGAAAATAACTGATGATTTTATAAAAAATATTCAACAATTTAATTATTCTGGATATTGGTATATGCATGAAGAAGTTAATGCAAAAATGTTTATTAAATTGTTGATTAGAAAGCCACTAAAAATGTTTACTTTGAATAAGATTAGATTTAATAAAATACTTAAATATTCCGATGGGATGAGAATTTCATATATTAAAGATAAAGAATTTTATAAGTATTCAAATGAATATATATATAAGATAATTAAAGAAATAGCTAAAGGTAAAGAAAATATTATATTAGATCAATTCCTATTACCATTTAATTTATTTAGAGTAAATAATTATTTTGATGATAAATTAAGAGTAATAGTAGTTGAAAGAGATCCTAGAGATGTATTTATTATTAATAAGTATATATGGCAAGCAAGACAATTATGTGTACCTTTTCCATTAGAAGTGAATGAATTTTGCGATTTTTATAAAAAAATGCGTGAAAGTGAAAAAAAATGTAATTCAAATAAGGTGTATAGAGTAAAGTTTGAAGATCTAATTTATGATTATGAAAATAAAGTAAAAGAAATAACAAAATTTTTGGGCTTTACTGAGAAAGATCATGTAAATAAAAAATCAAGATTTAATCCTGATATATCAATTAAGAACACACAATTGTTTAGAAAAAAAGAGTATCTGGAAGAGAGTAGAATTATTGAAGAAAAATTAAAAGATTATTTATATGATTTTCCATATGAAATAAATAATGATGTAAAGGAAACAGTTGAATTTGAATAGGATGCTAAAAATGAAAAAGAAAAAGATATTATTTATAATTTGGTCATTTACTTACGGAGGCGGTGCTGAAAGAGTGCTTGCTAATATAGTAAATAATTTAGATAAAAATAGGTATGATATTGATATTATTGAGTATTGGCATACTAATATTAATAATGAAGAAATTAATGATAATGTAACTTTACTTGAACCTATAATTGATGCTGATAATGATAGTATTTTAAAAAAATTTTTATATAAGATTCTTTTATATGTTTTTCCTTATTATTTAAGGAAAAAATATATAAAAAATAATTATGATATGCAAATATCTTTTAATTATTTAATTCCTACCTTTTTACTTGATAAAAAGTGTAAAACTTATGCTTGGGTTCATGGTGATGTTTATGATTTGAATAATGATAAACTAAATTATATTGCTCAAAAGAAAAGCTTTAAAAATGTAAATAAAATTGTAGCAATTTCTAATAATACAAAGAAATCACTATTAGAAGTTTTTCCCGAATATAAGAATAAAATAGTTCTTATTAACAACGGATTTAATATGCAAAATATAATAGATAAGTCTACAAGTTTTGAAGTAAAAAATAAAAAGAAGACAATTTTATTTATCAATAGATTTGATAACAATAAAAATCCTTTATTTGCAATTGAAGCTGCTAAAAAACTAGTTGATGCTGGATATGATTTTAAAATGCAATTTATTGGAAAAGGTGATTTGTTGGAGCAAATGAATAAGAGAATTTCTGAATTAAAAATTGAAAAATATATTGATATACTTGGATATCAAAAAAATCCATATCCATATATTAAGAATGCACATATAGTGATAGGTTGCTCTTATAGTGAAGGCTTTCCGACAATATTTGTGGAAGCTATTACTTTAGGCGTACCATTTGTTTCTACAAATGTTGGTGGAGCACTAGAAATATCTAATGATGAACAATGTGGATTTATAGCTAATAATATTGAAGAATTTGTAAGTAAAATAGAATTATTGATGGCTGATACTAAATTGTATAATAAATTTAGCAGAGAAGCTATTTGTTATTCAAAGAATTTTTCTATCGAGAACCAAATAAAAAATATTGAAAAAATGATTGGAGATGAAAAATAATGATAAAATATAGTGTTAGTGTAATAGTTCCTGTATATGGCGTGGAAAAATATATTGATAAATGTTTAAAAAGTTTGGTCTCACAAACACTTAAAGATATTGAAATAATAGTTGTTAATGATGGCTCAAAAGATAATAGTCAAAAAATCATTGATGATTATGCTAAGAAATATAAAAATATAAAATCATATATAACAGAAAATGGCGGACAAGGCTCTGCAAGAAATTATGGATTATCAAAAGCTAATGGAAAGTATATTGGTTATGTTGATTCAGATGATTTTGTTGAACCTCAAATGTTTGAAAAACTATATAAAAAAGCTGTAGATGATGATTTGGATATAGTTATATGTGGAAATTATAATGTTAGTGAAGATTATAAAAATAAAAAAATAGATTTAGAACATATTAATTATGAAGATAATAAAATTAATGCTTTGTTGGGAAAAAAAGCAGTATGGAATAAAATATATAAAAAATCTATTCTTGATGACCTATCTTTTAGAAGCAAAGTATGGTATGAAGATTTTGATTTTTCTATTAATGTAATATGTAAGGCAAATAGGATTGGGTATGTAAATGAACCTTTGTATGATTATTTAATAAGAGAAGGATCAACGATGAATAATTCTAATGTTTTAAGAAATCTTGAGATTTTAGAAGCTTTTGATAGTATATTAAAAAGCTCTATGTATGATGATAATAAGGAAATTATAGAGTTTTTGGCTATTGATCATATATATATATCCGCTATTGTTAGAATAATTAGATCTGAAGCAGATAAGAATATAAAATTAGAAACTATTGATAAGTTATTATGTTATATGAATGATAATTTTCCAAATTTTAAAAGTAATAGTTATTTGTCACAATTGGATAAAAATCGAAAAATTATATATAAGTTGTTATTAAAAAAGCAGTATGGTATTATTAATTTTATATTTAAAATAAAAAAGAATTAATGTTAGGGATGATAAGAATGAAAAAGAAAAATTATGATAAATATATTTTATTACTTAGTTTTTTACTTCCATTCATGGATATTTATCGTTCAACAGTAGGTAACAAATTTCAATTATTTGGTTTTTCCTTTGTTGAATTGATTAACTTTTTATTTACTTTTATTTTGTTTGTCTTGTTGTTTTTTAAAGGTAAACAAGAAAACAAAAAAATATTTTCTAAAAAAATAATTCCAATAATAATTGTTTATGGAATATATATATTCCTTCATGTTTTGCATATTTTATCCTTTGAAAATTTTATATATATTAATGAAAATATATCAACGATTGTAGAACTATATTATGTTGTTAGAGCTTATATATTACCTTTGATTGTCTTGTTTGTATACATGAAATCTAATCTTAAAACGATAGATATAATGGCTACTTTATCAAAAATTAGTTTAATATTTAGTTTAATAATAGTTATTAGCAATGTTTTTAAGTTTTCATATGTTGGGTATTCTTCTAACTATGAAGGAAATGTTACTATAATAGGTAATATATTTAGCTGGTTTAATGGCATTAATATTAATGATGTTGATTTATATACATCAAAAGGATTATTTTATTCAACTAATCAACTCTCTGCTATACTGGGATCTTTGCTTTTTATATCTGCTTTTTATACATTATTAAAAAATGATTGCAAATATTATTTGTCATTTTTAATTAAATTAATTGCAGCATTAATGTTATCTACAAAGACAGCTTTTTTTGCTATTACTTTCTCTGTTTTATCAATATTTGCTTATGCATTAATAGAATATGTTTTTTACAAGAAAAAAATATTAAAAATAAGATGCTTGTTCTTTGTATTAGAATTTTGCTTTATATTATTTCTTTTTGGTTATTCACCTGTAAAATATAAAATGCAGGGATATATAACTAATATAAATAATAATACAGATAATGATGTATCTTCAGTGAATTCAAAATGTGATTATTTGATAGATGAGTTAAGTGATAAATATAATTTATCTCTAGATGTTATATTGAAAGAGGAGAATATTGATAATATTGAAAAAGAGTATTTATCACTTTGTATTGAAAAATGTCCTCAAAAGTTTAGCGTTCCTAAGACGTATGTTGAGTTTTATTCAGTTAAAGAGAACTTTGATTTTTGGTTTGATACGATTAAACAAGATACTTCTTTTTTAACTAATTATAGAGGCTTTAAAATGAGTATGTATGATGATATATTAAATAAGCATAGTGATAAAATAGATAAATGGTTAGGAATAGGTTATTCTTCTAATTTTCCATATCTAGAGAGAGATTTTATTGGACAAGAAGTTTGGCTTGGAAAAATTGGCATGTTTTTGGTTACAATACCATATGTCGCTATTTTTACATTTAGTTTAGTTTTATTACTTATACATTTTAAGAAAAAAATTAATATATTTACTTGTTCATTTTTACTTGCTTCTGCTTATATGATTTTATCTTCTATATTGGCTGGTCATGTTTTTGGAATATTTCTTACCACTTGTATTTTGTCTTTATTGTTAGTTGGTCTATATAATGAAGTAAAACGAAATCAAATTAATATTAATGATAATAAAATAAGTTTCTTGCTATTACATCTAGGTTATGGTGGTATAGAAAGTTCTACAATTAATACTGCAAATAGTTTATGTGATGATTACGATATTGAAATTATGTCATTTTATAAATTAAGTAAGACACAAGCTAATAAACTTAATGATAAAATTAAAGTTAAATATTTATATGATGATGGTCCAAATAAAGAAGAATTCTTAGATGCTTTTCATAATCATAAAATATTTAATATATTAAAAGAGGGTATAAGGTCTGTTAGTATATTAACGAAAAAGAAAATTAGAGTAATTAACTATATAAAAAATTGTGATAGTAAATATATAGTTTCCACTAGATATGATTTTAGTGCTTTACTTAGTAAATATGGTAATGATAATTCAGTTAAAATAGCACAAGAACATCATTATCATAATAATAATAAAAGATATATTAATATATTAAAAAATAAATATTATAATATAGATTTTTTATTTGCTCTTACTAAGACTTTAGAAAAAGATTATAAAAAGTTTTTAATTAAGAATAAACATACTAAAGTAGTTTTGGTACCTAATATGTTATATTATATACCTAGTAAACAAAGTAAACTAGATAAAAAGAATATTATAACTATAAGCAGATTAGATTACGGTAAAAGAAATGATGATATTATTAAAGCTTTTTCTAAAATAAAAGAAAATGATTGGAAATTATATATCATTGGCGATGGTAAAGAATTTAATAATCTTAATAAGTTAATTAATGATTTAAATATGAATGATAGAATTATACTTACTGGTTATAAAAACAAAGAAGAAATTGAAGAATATATGTTAAAATCCAGTTTATTTTTAATGGCTTCTGAAACAGAAGGACTTCCAATGGTACTTTTAGAGGCTATGAGTTATGGTATACCTTGTATAGCTTATGAAATTGCTAGTGGAGTTAATGATATAATTGATAATAATAAAAATGGTTATATTATTAAAAATAGAAATGAAGAAGAATATATAGAAAAAATCGAAAAAGTAATTAATGATTCTAAACTAAGAAATGAATTGGGAATAGAGGCTAAAAACAAAGCAAATGAATTTTCTAAAGAAAAAATAGTTAATATTTGGAAAAAAATTCTAAAATAATATTAAAAAAAATATATAATAATGGTATACTATTGTTATAGGAACTAAGAGGTGAATAAATGAGAAAACTATTTGATAAATTATATAAAAAGAGTGCACAATCTTTTTATGAAATTTTAAGTGATAATTTAAAAAATAATAAGAAAACATTTGTTGTTACCGCTAATCCTGAAACATTTATGATTAGTGAAAAAAATGAAGATGTAAGAAAAATGTTATTAGATAAAGAAACGGTTATGGTACCAGATGGTATAGGTGTATTGAAGGCTGGTAAAAAGATTGGGTATAACATTGAAGAGAGAATTACTGGAATAGATATTGCAAATGAATTATTAAAGTTTGGTAATGAACAAAAAAAGAGTATTTATTTATTTGGTTCTAAGCAAGAAGTTATTGATTCAATGAAAATAGTTATTAAAGAACAATATCCTAATTTAAAGCTAGTTGGTACTTCTAATGGGTATGTTACTGATAAAGATAAGGTATTTGATGAAATTGTAAAACTTGAGCCTGATATAGTTCTTGTAGCACTTGGTATTCCACTTCAAGAAATGTTAATATATAAACATTTAGATAGATTTAAAAAAGGTATATTTGTTGGTGTTGGCGGTTCTTTTGATGTAATGAGTGGTATGAAAAAAAGGGCACCTAAAATATTTATTAAATTAAATCTAGAATGGTTATACAGAATTATGAAAGAACCAAAAAGATTAAAAAGATTTTATGATAGCAATGTTAAATTTTTATTTAGAATAAAAAAGTATAGGTGAGTTAGATATGCAGAAAAATAAGATAAAGTCTTTGTTTTTAGATAATTGGTGTATTTTGGTTGTGTTAATTATATCATTAATTTTACATATTTTAGCTTTAAAAGAATTAGGATTTAATTATTCATTGAATAGTGATGATGCTGACTATATAAAAAGCGGTATAGTATTTTTACAAACTGGTAAAATAACAATGCACGATGTATTGTCCGCACAAATAATGCCAGGCATGACATTTTTGATTGCATTTATGGCACTAATATTTGGTGTTGGTTCGAAGCTTATAATTTCTCTTAAAATATTATGGCTGGTTATGGGATTGTTAACGATTTATATTGTTTATAAGACTATTAAATTATATTCTAATCAATATATTGCTGCTATTTCATGCTTGTTTTTTCTTGCTGCTGATTATATTTGGATGGATAATTTAATTTTAACTGAAACACCATATATTTTACTATTTTCTTTACTTATATATCATACATTAAAATTATCTATGAAGGCGAACAAAAAAGATTTTATTTTAATAGTGATTTATTATATATTGGCAGTATTTATACGTCCAACTATAGGCATATTTCCTATTTTTCTGTTTGCTTTCTTAATATTAAAAAAATATAATTTTAAACTTTTAATTAGGCAATGTATAATTGCTGGAATTATTTTGTTATTATGTTTAATACCTTGGACTTATAGAAACTATAAAATATTTAATCATTTTATTCCATTAACATATGGTACAGGTAATCCACTGCTTTTAGGAACATATCAGGGAAGTGGTTATCCTACAGATGAAGAATTAGATTATGTGAAAAATGTTGATGAAAAAATGCCTGCTGAAATGAAATACTATTTACAAAATCCTAATAAAAAGGATTATATGACAAAGTATTATTCATTAGAATATGATGGCTTGAAAGCAAAATATCGAATGCATGAATGGTGGAATAAAGATAAGATCTCTATGCTTAAATCATATTTAATTTATAAACCATTACAAAATTTTGATAATTACTTTTATTGGGATACTATTATGGGAATAAGTGGTAATCAATTAAATGTAGTAAGAAAAGTTGAAATAATATTGTTTGTTATTAGTTCAATACTTATTTTTATAAATAAAAAGAGAATTAAAGAGTGGTTGTTCTTAATATTAACATATGGATCTCAAATAGCTATATATTCTTATACATTTGCTTTTAGTAGATATGCTATAAGTATGTTCTTTATAAGATATATAATTATCGGTATTGGTATTTTAAGTTTTTGTGAAATATGTAAAAGTAGAAGAGGTAAAAGAAATGAAAGTGTTAATGATAATTCCAGCATATAATGAAGAGTTAAACATAGAAAATACAATAAATAAAATAAAAAAGTATAAAAAGAAATCTTCTAATGAGATAGACTATATTATAATTAATGATGGCAGTAAAGATAATACTGGAGAAATATGTTTAAAAAACAATTATAATGTTATTAATTTAGTACATAATCTTGGTATTGGTGGTGCTGTACAAACAGGATACAAATATGCATTAAAAAACGATTATGATATAGCTATTCAATTTGACGGTGATGGACAACATGATGAAAATTATATAGATAACTTGGTAGAAGAAATAAAAAAAGGAAATAATTTTGTTATTGGTTCTAGGTTTGTAAGTGAATTAAGTAAGTTTAAGTCTACTGGTACTAGAAGAATGGGAATTAAAATGTTGTCTTTTTTAATTAAATTATGTACTGGCAAAAAGATATACGATCCTACTAGTGGATTTAGAGCAGGAGATAAAAAGGTTATTAAATTGTTTGCTGATCACTATCCAACGGAGTATCCTGAACCAGAATCAACGGTAGAACTTATAAGTAAAGGATTTAAAGTTAAAGAAATACCTGTTGAAATGCATGAAAGGGAATTTGGTAGTTCTTCAATAAAACCATTAAAGAGTATTTATTATATGTTTAGTGTATCAATATCAATAGTAATAGCTAGTGTAAGTGGGGAGATGAAAAAATGAATATTGTATTGAAAATATCTTTATTATTACTATTAGTATTTCAATTATTTTTAATAATTAGAACTGTAAAGAAAAAAAGACTTACGATGAAGTATGCTAGTTTTTGGATATTTTTAATTATTTTGATGACAATCGTCGTTATATTTCCTGAAATTGTTTTCAAAATCTCAAAATTTGCTGGTTTCAAGGAACCATCAAATATGGTATTCTTACTTGGCTTTTTCTTCTTGTTTTATGTTTCGTTTATTATTACTACAAGTATATCGATTCAAAACGAAAAAACTAAATTATTAATACAAGAAATATCTATGTTAAAGGAAAGTGTAAATAAAAATGGAAAGAAGGATTAGTATGAAATTAATAATTATGTTTGCTTGTTATGTGCTTTTAGCGTCTTCTGGATTGATTCTGTTTAAACTTGGTAGTGCTAATAGTAATTTAACATTATCTATATTTGGACTTAAAATTAACTATTCAATTAAAATGATTTTAGGTCTATTATGTTATGGCTGTAGTTTCATACTATGGATGTTAATAGTTAGCAAAAGCAACTTAACTATAGCAATGCCGCTTTCTGTTGCTTTAGTTAATACTCTTGTTATAATCGAATCTTGTTTAATATTAAAAGAGAAAATAACACTTACTCAAGGAATTGGTATATTTATAGTGATAATAGGAGTATGTGTGATGACATTTGGGAGAAAGTGATGAAAAAAGTCTTATTTAATTTAATAGAATCTTTCTTATCATTCTTTGGAATTTTAATTTATACCAAGTTAATTTATAATTCTAATTCTTATAATCTTTTGGTTACATTGCTTTTTTTAATATTATTTATTTTCTTTTATAAATATAAATTAAGTTTAAATAAAAAGCAAGAAAGGTATTCTATAATTATATCTTTACTTTTGAGTCTGATGCTATCAATTGGAAATATGGTAAATTTATATATAGAAGAGGTTAATTATATTTTTAATTTGAAAAATCTTTTTCTTACTATTCTGTGCTTTTTTGGTCTATTTATTTTATTTTATAAATTATTTGGAATTTTATTTTATAAATTAAAAAAAATTGAAGTAATTGAAGCACATAATAAAATGAAAATTAAAACATTTATTTTGATGATTGGTGTAATATTTATTGGATACTTTCTGTATTTTATTAGATTTTATCCGGCAATTATGACTCCTGATTCTTATTATGTTATTCATTATGCTAATAATTTTATATTGAGTGATTACCATACTTTTGGTCATACTTGGTTTTTTGGTATATTTTTTCATCTTGGAAAATTTTTGTTTCATAGTTTAAGTAAATCTATAGCATTTTCTACACTTGTTCAAATTCTTTGTATGTCTCTTATTTTTTCTACTTCAATTAGATATTTTTATAATAAGGGACTTAATAAAAAAATATGTATATTTTTGACTTTGTTTTTTGCATTTAATCCATTACACGCTCATTATAGCATTACATTATGGAGAGATATAATGTTTGGTGGTTCTTTTCTTCTTATATTAATTTGTTTATATGAGTTTATTTCGAGCAAAAGTAAAATTAAGATTGCATATATTATTTTATTTATAATTGGTGTACTTATTATGCTGTTCTTTAGAAACAATGGTATATATGTTTATTTATTCTGTATTCCATTTATAATTGGCTTTATGAAAAATAAAAGAATTATGATGAGTATCATCACTATTTCTATAGCTTGTTTTTACTTTGTAATTAAGGGTCCGGTCTTCGATTACTTTAATATAGAGAAAACTACTTCAGTTGAGGCATTTTCAATTCCATTACAGCAAATAGCAAGAGTAATTGCTCTAGATAAAAATATAACTGCTAAGGATGAAAAATATTTAAAAAAATTATTTATTGATTACGACAAAGTGAGTACTGAATATAAACCATATATAAGTGATCCTATTAAGAGTTTAGCTAATAATGAAATCTTATCAGACAATAAAAGGGATTTTTTAGATACTTACTTGCGTTTATTTACTAAATATCCAAATATTTATTTTGAAGCATATTTTTCACAAACTTTAGGTTATTGGTATCCTGATGTTATTTATGCTTCGACTGGTGGTGAAAGTGTAGGTTTCTTCCCAGAAGAAAATATTAGAAATACTCCTTTGACACCTAAATGGTATAATAAAGTTATTGATATTAGTGTTTCGAGAAAAATACCACTTTCTAATATTATATGGAGTTTAGGATTACAATTTATTATTTTATTAATTTCCTTTGTAATGACTATGTATTTTGGAAATAAAAAATATCTTCTTTGTTATATACCTTTATTTGGTTTATGGCTATCTTTGATGGCTTCAACTCCAGTATTTTGCGAATTAAGATATATTTATGGTTTATTTACTTGTTCACCATTTTTAGTATTTTTACCATTTATAATTAAAAAGGAGAAGATAATTAATGATTAAAGTTATGACAATATTTGGAACAAGACCGGAAGCTATTAAGATGGCACCTCTTGTTAAAGAATTAGAAAAAAGAAAAGAAATTGAAAGTATAGTATGTGTTACTGCTCAGCATAGAGAAATGTTAGATCAAGTACTTGAGGTGTTTGATATTAAACCTGATTATGATTTAAATATTATGAAACAAGGTCAAACTCTTAGTGAAATTACTTCTAGAGTACTTATGGGGCTTGAAGATGTAATAAAAAAAGAAAGGCCTAATATTGTACTTGTTCATGGTGATACTACTACAACTTTTGCTGGTGCATTAGCAGCCTTTTACAATCAAGTAGATATAGGACATGTTGAAGCTGGTCTTAGAACTTGGAATAAGTATTCACCATTTCCTGAAGAAATGAATAGGCAAATGGTAGATAGAATGTGTGATATGTATTTTGCTCCTACTGATGTAAGTAAACATAATTTGTTAGAAGAAAATATATCAGAAGATAAAATATATGTTACTGGTAATACTGCTATTGATGCTATGAAGACAACTGTAAAGAAAGAATATAATAATGAAATATTTGATTGGATAGGTAATGATAGAATGATTTTACTTACTGCTCATAGAAGAGAAAATCTTGGCGAACCTATGAGAAATATATTTAAGGCTGTAAGAAGAATAGTGGGTGAATACCCTGATGTTAAAGTAGTATATCCAATACATTTAAATCCTAAAGTTAGAGAAGTTGCTAATGAAATATTTAAAGATACTGATAGAGTAAGATTGATAGAACCTTTAGAAGTGTTTGACTTCCATAATTTTCAAAATAAGAGTTATATTATCCTTACTGATTCTGGTGGTATTCAAGAAGAAGCTCCTTCACTTGGCAAGCCTGTTCTTGTACTTAGAGATACTACTGAAAGACCGGAAGGTATTGATGCAGGTACTTTGAAACTAGTAGGTACTTCAGAAGATGTTATTTATAATGAAACTAAAAAATTATTAGATGATAAGAATGAATATAATAAGATGAGTAAGGCATCTAATCCTTATGGAGATGGCTTTGCTAGTAAATATATAGTTGATGCTATTATTGATAAATATAGATAATGATGTTTAATTATTGTAAAAACTCTTATAATTATGTTAAGAATAGTAAATAGCTATTCTTTTTCATTATATTGATTAAAATTTAAATATGTTATATAATATAGATGTAGTTTGATTTAAGGAGTATGTTAATTATGGATATTAAAAGAGTTTTGTTAATTGTAGGAACAACATTTTTATTTACAGCATTATTTGTTCCGGTAGTAAAGAAAATGGCTAATTTTATTGGTGCACTTGATATGCCTAATGAAAGAAAGGTACACAAGGTACCTATTCCTAGACTTGGTGGTCTTGGTATATATGCTGGTTTCTTACTTGGATATATGTTATTTGGTATTCATTCTGTACAAATGAATGCAATACTTATTGGTAGTTTTATAATATTGGTTACTGGTATATTTGATGATATAAAACCAGTACCCGCTAAATGGAAGTTACTTGCTCAGACAGTAGGTGCTTCAATAATACCTTTATATGGTGGTATATTACTAAAAGATATTTCAGCATTTGGATTATATTTAAATTTTGGAATACTTGCATATCCTATTACAATAATATTTATTGTGGCTATTATTAATTGTATTAATTTAATTGATGGATTAGATGGATTATCTTCAGGTATTGCTAGTATATACTTTTTGACTATTGGTATAATAGCTATGCTTCTTAATAATTCTAATGGTCTTGATATAATATTAACTTTTATAATGCTTGGTAGTACACTTGGATTTTTAGTACATAACTTTAATCCTGCTAAAATATTTATGGGTGATTCTGGTAGTATGTTTTTAGGATATATAATAGCGGTTATTGCATTGTTAGGATTTAAAAATGTAACTTTGACTTCATTTATTATACCTATACTTTTACTTGCTATTCCTATACTTGATACTTTATTTGCAATTCTTCGAAGACTTGTTAATCATAAGCCACTTGGTGAACCTGATAAGAATCATTTGCATCATCAACTATTGAAACTTAAATTATCACAAAGAAAAACAGTGTTAATAATATATGTTGTTGATTTACTATTTGCTTCAGCTTCTATTGTATACGCTGTAGGTAATAGTATGTTAGGAAGTAATATTTATGGTATTGTTATATATATAATATTATTTATTTTGATATTATTGTTAGTACTTAAAACTAATATAATATGGGATCATGATAAGAAGAAAAAGGAAACTGAGAAATAGTTTCTTTTTAATATGTTATAGTATGGCTTATATATGATAGACTTTATTTTGAGACTTAATGGCTCAAAATAACACTTCAAGATTACAAGCTTGAAGTGAATATGAATATAATTTTAAAAAATATACTATACTTATTAGTTAATATTTGGTATAATTATAAAGAAATATGGAGGTAATGATATGGAGGTTAGTTATAGAAATCCTAAGATATATTTACTTAGTGGTAAAGCTAGAAATGGTAAAGATACAATAGCTGGATACTTAAAAGAATTTTATGAGAAAGATGGTAAGAAAGTTATTTTTTCACGAGCGGGTAAATATATAAAATTTTATGCTATGGAAATGACTGATTGGGATGGTAATGAAGATACCAAGCCTAGAACATTACTTCAAGAGTTGGGTACGGATGTAATAAGAAATAAATTAAATAAGTCAGAAATGTTTATAGACAGACAGATAGATGATATAGAAATATATTCGTATTTTTATGACGCTATTATAGTACCTGATATTAGATTACCAAGAGAAATAGATAGTATTAAAGAAAAATTTGATAATGTAGTAACTATTAAGGTAGAAAGAATTAACTTTGAAACTAATTTGTCTGGAAAAGAACAAAAACACAGTACAGAGACTGCAATGGATAATTATATAGATTTTGACTATGTAATTATAAATGATACATTGAAAAAACTAAAAGAAGATGTATATAAAATATACAAGGAGGAAACTAAATGAAAAAGTTAAAAGGTAATGAAATAATTAATATGTATTTAAATTTCTTTAGTGAAAGGGGTCATACAATAATAGAGTCTGCTTCTCTTATTCCTAAAGATGATCCTACTATACTTTGGATAAATGCTGGTGTAACACCACTAAAGAAATATTTTGATGGTACTATTGTACCTAAGAATAGAAGATTAACTAGTTGTCAGAAATGTATTAGAACTGGTGATATTGAGTCAGTAGGACGTACTGCTAGACATCATACTTTCTTTCAGATGTTAGGAAATTTTAGTATTGGTGACTATTTTAGAGAGGATGCAATTACTTGGGCATATGAATTACTTACTAGTCCCAAATATTTTGATATTGATAAAGATAGGTTATATGTAACAGTATATACTCATGATGATGATACATATAATTTGTGGTTAAAACTTGGAATAAAGAAAGATCATTTAGTAAGATTAGATGGTAATTTTTGGGAAATTGGGCCAGGACCATCAGGACCTGATACGGAGATTTTTTATGATAGAGGAGAAAAATATGATAAAGAACATAAGGGTATTAGTCTATTACAAAATGAAGAAGAAAATGATCGTTATATAGAGATATGGAATAATGTTTTAAGTCAATTTAATGCTACTGAAGGATTAAAAAGAGAGGATTATCCAGAATTACCTAGTAAAAATATAGATACTGGTATGGGTGTTGAAAGAATGGCTTGTATTCTTCAAGAAACAGAAACTAACTATGAAACTGACTTATTTATGCCTATTATGAAAGGAATTGAAGAGATAGCACATATACCTTATACAGGACAAATGGAATTTAAAGTAATTGCTGATCATATAAGAACTTTAACTTTTGCTTTAGCAGATGGTGCTGTATTTGAAAATGTCGGAAGAGGTTATGTATTAAGAAGACTATTAAGAAGAGCTTCTCGAATGGGAAGAAAATTAAATATTAATAGAGATTTCTTAAGTGATTTAGTGGATATAGTTGTTGATAATTATAAAGAGATATATCCTTATTTAGTAGGAGAGACTCCTAAAGTAAAAGAGCTAATTACTAAAGAGGAATTATTGTTTCAAAAAACTCTTTTATCTGGTGAGAAACATTTAGAGGAATTATTTAAAAGTAATACTAAAGTTATTAATGGTAAAGATGCTTTTAAATTATATGATACGTATGGTTATCCTATAGAACTTACTATAGAAGCTGCTCTTGAAAAAGGATTTACTGTGGATACTGAAGAGTTTAAATTGTATATGAATGCTCAAAAAACTTTAGCTAGAAATAGTAGAAAAGTAGAAAGTAGTATGAATATGCAAAATGACGCTTTGATAAACTTTAAAGAAGAAAGTAAATTTGTTGGATATGATAAATTAGGATTAGAAACTGAAGTAATAGCTATTATGAAGAATAATGAATTTGTTGATAGTTCTAGTGATGAATGTTATATATTTTTAAAAGAAAATCCATTTTATGCTGAGAGTGGTGGTCAAGTAGCAGATTCTGGATATTTGAAAAATGATAATTGTAAGTTAGAAGTATTGGATGTTATAAAGGCTCCTAATGGACAACATATGATATATGTTAATGTTCTTGATGGAACAATTAATAAAGGTGATAAGATTTTAACCCATGTATCTAAAGAAAAAAGATTTAATACTATGAAAAATCATTCTTCTGTACATTTATTACAAAAATCATTACAAGAATTATTAGGAGATTCTGTTCATCAGGCTGGTTCTAAAGTAGATGATAAGATGTTAAGATTTGATTTTAATTATCATGGAAGATTATCTGATGAATTAATACTTAAGGTAGAAGAATCAGTAAATCAAAAGATAAATGCAGCATATGAAACTAAGATAGAATATATGAGCTTAGATGATGCTAAGAAAAAAGGGGCTATGGCTTTATTTAGTGATAAATATGGAAGTGTTGTAAGAGTTGTAACTATTGGTGATTCTGTTGAACTTTGTGCAGGAACTCATGTAACTAATTCTAAGGATATAAATAAGTTTGCTATAGCAAGTGTTGAAAACAAGGGCTCTGATACATTTAGAGTAATAGCCGCTACTGATACTAATATTGGTGAAGTGTTAGGTGAAGAGGTTTCTAAATATAATGAACAGATGTTAAAATTATTAGATAAAGCTAAGAAGATAGTATTAACTGCTAAAGAATTGAATATAGATTTAAAATTTAATTTTGATATAGCTAATAATACTCCTACTAGTTATAGAGATATTGTAATAAATAGAAATGAATTAGAAAATTTAAGAAATAGTTTAAAGGAATTAGAAAAAGAATTTACTCTTAAGAAGAATGAAAAATCTGTAAGTGATTTATCTAGTTTTTTAAGTATTAAAGAAGAAATAAATGGTATAACAACAATTATAAGTATTACTAATGATTATGATATAGTTACTTTAAAGCAAATAGTATCTGCATTAAGTAATCAGTTAGATAACAGTTTTATTCTACTAGCTAATCAAAATAAGGATAATAGTGTTAATTTTATAGCTAAATCTACTTCTAATAGAGTAGACTGTGGTATGATTATAAAAGAATTATCATCAGCTTGTAAAGGTAATGGTGGTGGCTCTAAAGTATTTGCTCAGGGTGGCGGTACTGATGGTACTAATATAGCTAATTTACTTATGAATGTTAAAGAAAAGATTAAAAACTTATAATAAAAGAATTTCACTTTAAATAGTGAAATTTTTTACTTCTTAAATCTAGGTTTTGAAAAAGCAGAGAAGTCTAAGAGCTTCTCTGCTTAAGTTTGGTTATTAGTATTTGCATTTTTAGTTATTTTTTGTTATAATTATTAAGTCTTTTACTTAAGAAAAAAAGAAAGGAGAAATTAATTTGAGTAAAATAAAATTATTTTCACTAGGTGGACTAGATGAAAATGGTAAAAATATGTTTGTTATTGAAGTAGATAAAGAAATATTTGTATTTGAAGCTGGTCTTAAATATGCTGATGAGTTTACTTTAGGAATAGATTATATAATACCAAATATAAGTTATTTAAAAGAAAATAAAAAAAGAATAAAAGGAATATTTTTAACACATGGACATGAAGAAAATATTGGAGCATTACCTGATTTAATGCCTGATTTAGAGGGGGTACCAGTATTTGCTTCAAAGTATACTTTAGATATCGTAAAAAATGAATTTGAAACATATAAGATAGATACTAGTAGTCTAAAAGAAATTAAAGCTAATATACCATTAAATGTAGGAAAGATAAAAGTATTTCCTATAAATTTATCGCATTCAACTCCTGATAACTTTGGATATGCTATATATACAAAAGATGGAGTAATATTTTATGCATCAGATTTTGTTGTAGATCCATTAATGAAAGGAGCATATAAAACTGATATTGGAAAGCTTGCTTATATAGGAAAACAAAATGTATTATGTTTACTTACAGAATCAAATTATGCTAGTATTGAGGGATTTACGTCTCCAAGACATAGAATAGCGGGCTTAATAAAAGAAACACTTAATACTACCGATGGTAGAATAATTTTTAATGTTTTGGATTCACATTTATATCGTATACAGGAATTATTTAGTGAGCTAGAAAAAACTGATCGTAAGGTTGTTATTATGGGTAAAAGACTAAAAGCTATAATTGATTCTGCGATTGAAAATCATTATTTAAATGTTAATAAAAAGATAATTGGTGATTTATCTAATATAAATGATAAGAATGTAGTAATATTAAATGCTAATGAAAGAGAAAAACCTTACTATAATATAATGAAAATAGTAAATGGATATGATAAGTTTATTAAATTAACGGAAGAAGATACTATATTTTTGGCTGCACCTATTTTTGAAAGTAGAGAAAAAACGTTTTATCATTTGTTAGATGAAATATCAAAGATAGGTTCTAAAGTTGTAACATTATCTTCACACAAATATTTGTCACATCATGCTTCTAAAGAGGATTTAATGATTATGATAAACTTAATGAATCCTAAATATTATTTTCCAATAAGAGGAGAATATAAGGATCAAGTATTAAATGCTGAAATAGGAGAGTTATCAGGAATACCTAAAGAAAATATCTTATTAAAAGAAAATGGAGATGTTGTTTCAATAGAAAATGGTGTTTTAAAGGATAACTTTGAGAAAGTACCATCAGGTTCTGTTTTAATAGATGGTAATTCATCTGATGATATAGGGGAAATGGTCTTGAGAGATCGTGAGATACTTTCTGATAATGGTATTATGATTATTTCGGTTACTTTAAATAAACAAACTAAAGGGATAATATCAGGACCAGAAGTACTTACTAGAGGTTTTGTCTATGTAAGAGACTCCTACGAATTAATAAAAGAAATAAAAAGAATATCTACTGAAATAATATTATTAAATACTAGTAGTTCAAAGTATATAGAGTATAATAAAGTTAAGAATTCTATTAGAGATGAATTATCTAGATATTTAATTAAAGAAACTGGTAATAAACCAATGATTATTACAGTTATGCAAGAAATATAGTCAAAAGCTATATTTTTTTTCTTTAAAATAATAAAAAAGTATTTCATTTTATTATATTTTTTGTTATAATGTAAAAGAGGTATGATATGAAAAAAGTATTAATACTATGTGCATTATTGATATTATGCATTGGTTGTACTAGAATAGATAATATTAAAGATTACAAGGTAGTAATTGATAATGTAATAGAAAGAAATAATATAGATACTAATACTGCTTCAATGGGATATAAATATTATCTTCCTATTGGAGTTAGAAAGGTATATGATAAAGATTACAATCAGAAATTTAGATATGAAGATGTAGATGTATATTTATATGTGGATGCTGTTAGTTATTATTATCATAATACTTTGAACTTTAATGAAGATAAGAAGGATAATGACTTCTATTATAAAATAGTTAATAGTGATAAAATTGGATATGTGATTGTAACAAAAAATGCAGATGATTACTTTGTTAAGATAGTATATAATTATGCAAAGATTGAATCACATGTTCCTAAAGAGAAGTTAAATGAAGTAATAGCAAATAGTATGATTATATTAAATAGTATTAATTATAATGATAATTTAATAAAGAAAATTCTTGAGGATGAATATTATTCAAGTACTGCTGAAGAGTATAAGATAAAAAAACCAGATAATACGACGAGTAAATTCTCAGAATATTTGAGTGAATATGTAGTAGATGAGGAAACCACAGTTCCTGATTTACCTGAATATTAACAAAGGGAGATATGACTATGAAATTTATTGATAAATTAAAAGATTTATTCACTGATGAAGAAGAAGTGGTAGAAACTAGTGAAATAGAATTAGAGAAGGAAGAAAAAGAAGAAGAACATAAGCTTCCTACTTTTATGAGAAATAAAATTGAACAAGAGGAAAAGAGAGAAGAAATAAGAAAACAAAGAGAAGAAACACCGAAGGAAGATATAATTAGTGATAGAGAAATTGTTAAAACTAGGAGTAATAGTTTTTCATTTCCTATTGATATTGATGATGAACAAACTCCAAGAACATTTGTAAATACATCTTCAAGTAATTATAATACTTATGGTGGTAATAAGAATGTTTTAGAAAAAGAGAAAAAAGTATCGGAGTTATATGCTAAGAAAGAGGAACCTAAGCCAAGAAAGTTTAAACCTACTCCTGTTATTTCTCCTGTATATGGTGTTCTTGATAAGAACTATACTAAAGATGAAGTTAAAGTACAAGATGAGGATTCTTATGAAATAAAAAGACCTTCTAGAAAAGTTGATTTTGAAACAGTAAGAAATAAGGCTTTTGGTAGTTTAACTGATGATATAAGAAATAATTTGTGTGAAAACTGTGAATTATATAAAGAAGTAAAAATAACTAAAAATGCTGATAAGGCATTACTTAATGATGATAATCTTTTATCTGATATGACAAGAGATGATGTTAAAGATGTAACTTTAGAGGAAGCTGAAGATAATTATTTTGATTTTGGGGTAGATTATGAAATACCTAAAAAAGAAGAAAGACCTAATGTAGTTATTAATGCTGAAGAAGTTGAAGTTAAAGATAGTGATGTTAAAATAGTAAATCATAATGAACTTGAGAGTACTGCGGAGAAAATAGAAGTAAAGGAGGAAACACCAAAAAGAACAACTAGAGTAGCTCCTAAAAAAGAATTAGATGATACAAAAGAATTTGAAAAAATATCTCCAGAAGAAAAGACAATAGATGAAGTTCTTAATAATAATAAAGATGTAAGTACTGATGCTGATAATGATATATTTAATTTAATTGATTCAATGTACGAAGGAGATGAGTAATTGTGACTGCAAATGAAGTTTTACCAGTGATTTTGTATATATTGGGTGCTATTTTATTAGTAGCTTTAATAGTATTAACTGTAAAGTTAACAATAACTGTACATAAAATAGATAAAGTTGTTGATAATATTACTGAGAAAGTTACTGCTTTAGATGGAGTTTTTTCTGTTGTAAATGCAGTAAGTAATAAATTTACATTTATAACTGATAAAGTAGTTAACATAATTTATTCATTAATTGAAAAAATAACTAAAAGAAAGGAAGATTGAAGAATGAGTAAAAAAGGAATTGGAAAGTTTGCTTTAGGTGCAGGAATTGGTGCTGGTTTGGCTTTATTATTTGCTCCTAAAAAAGGAAGTGACTTAAGACGTGATATTAAAAGAAAGTTTGATGATTTTATGAAAGATGTAGATAAAATCGAAGTAGAAGACATTAAAGAAAGTTTTACTAAAAAAGTGGATGAAATAAAAAAAGAATTAAATGATTTAGATAAGGAAAAAGTAGAAAAAATAGCTAAGAAAAAAGCTAAAGAATTACAGAGAAAAGCTGAAGATTTAGTTGATTTAGCTAAAGAAAAGGGTACACCAGTACTTGAAGGAATTGCTGATGATTTAAAACATAAAGTAATTTGTGTATGTACTGAAGTAATTAATAAATTAGAAAAAGGAGAATAGTCAGAAGTGATTATTCTTTTTCTAGAAAGGATGATAAAATGAAAGTGTTAATAACTGGTGCTTCTTCGGGAATGGGCCGTGATATGGCTAGATATTTAAGTACATATAATTTTGATTTGTTTCTGGTAGCTAAAGATAGAAAAGTATTAGATAAGGAATTTAAAGATTATAAAAATAATATTAAGACTTATGGTTATGATTTGTCTAAGGAAGAAGAATGTATAAAATTATATAAAGAAATAAGAAATGAAAATATTGATATATTAATAAATAATGCTGGATTTGGTGATGCTGGTAATTTTAGTGAAACTAATTTAGATAAAGAAATGAATATGATTGATTTAAATATAAAAGCTTATCATATCCTTACTAAATTATTTTTAAGAGATTTTGTTAAGAGAGATTATGGTAGAATATTAAATGTTGCTTCGATGGCAGGTTTTATGCCTGGACCGTATATGGCTACTTATTATGCCACTAAAAACTATGTAGTAAGTTTATCGTTAGCTATATATGAGGAACTTAAAAAAGACAAATCAAATGTAGGAATATCTGTTTTTTGTCCTGGACCAGTAAAAACAAACTTTAATAATGTTGCTAATGTTAAATTTAATATTTCTTCACTTACTAGTGAATATGCTAGTAGATATGCTATAGATAATATGTTTAAAAATAAGCTGATTATAATACCTCCTAATATGAAATTTAATTATTTACTTGTTAAAGTAATGCCTAAAAAGTTTGTATTAGCAATAAATAGTTTAATAGAGGAAAGAGATTCTTAATAATTTCTTTCTTTTTTTCTTAAAATATTATATAATTAGTAGGAAAGAAGGGATACTATGAGTTTTACTAGTACAGTAAAGGATGAAGTTACAAGACTTGATACTACGAGATTAGAGGATATATCTGAGTTATCTGCAATATTTAGAATAACTGCTAATATAGATGATAGTATTGTTTTATCCTTAGAAAATAATGCGGTAGCAAGAAGATGTTTTAAATTAATTAAAAATATATATAATATAACGCCTAGTATTACAGTTAGAAATAAAAAATTGGGTAAGGGATTTACTTATATATTAACAATTAATAATAATGTTAGTGAATTACTTGAGGATTTATCAATTTTGGATAATAATAAATATTTATCAGTACCTAAAGAATACATAGTATCCGATGAAGATAGTTTAAGAGCCTATTTACGAGGAGTATTTTTAGTATCTGGTTCTGTAAATGATCCTAAAACATCTAGATATCACTTAGAATTTGTATTGGATACTAAAGATTATTCTGAATTTATAAATAAATTATTAAATAGTTATGATCTTAATAGTAAGGTAATAAAAAGAGAAAGAAACTATACTGTTTATATAAAGGAAGCTGAAAAAATAAGTGATTTTTTAAGAGTAATAAAAGCTTTTTCTGCTGTTATGTATTTTGAAGATATAAGAATATATCGCGACCATAAAAATATGACTAATCGTCTTAATAATTGTGAACAGGCTAATATAGATAAAATATTTTTAACTGCTTCAAATCAGGTTAAAGATATTGAAAAATTATATGAGTTAGATATGGTAGATACTTTAGATGATAAATTAAAAGAAGTAATAGAATATCGTATGAAATATAAGGAAAGCTCGCTAAGTGAACTTGCTAATATTATTTCTTTAGAGACGGGTGTAGAAATAACAAAATCAGGATTAAATCATAGATTTAGAAAAATTAAAGAAATATTAGAAAAATATTTGAAAGAAAAAGAAGAAAAAAGCTCAAATGAAAAATTAAATTGACCAAAATGGTAAAATGGTGTAAAATATTCATA